>OIYE01000857.1_pt1 | contig 20301 bp, 25 predicted proteins | sample 1588091 | NCBI WGS metagenome assembly OIYE01 (sample SAMN03283265) | human gut metagenome | biome: human-associated habitat; material: feces | host: Homo sapiens | place: USA | collected 2013 | reverse complement strand
ATGGGGATAAGAAACTGACCTCCAAGGGAAGCTTATCTGTTGTCGATACCATCACATACAAAAACCTGATTCCAGGAAAAGAATATGTGGTAACTGGTGTCCTGATGGACAAAGCAACAAAGGAATCCCTGAAAGTCGGTGGAAAAGAAGTAACGGCTACCAAGACTTTTACACCGGATAAAGCGAACGGAACCGTGGATGTAACATTCACTTTTAACGGTAATGGCCTTGGAGATAAAACCTTAGTTGCCTTTGAATCCATTTCTATAACACTAAGCAGAGTACCCCGTTCATAGGAGCTACAGCACCGCATGGGCGGGGTAATTCATCAACAATGTCCCAGTGGCAGAACACAAGGATATTGTATATAGAAAAGAAAAAATCAAGGAGAAGAAAATGGAAAGAAAAAATGAGAGAGTGTTTTATACACTGGAAGACAAAACGGATACAGAAAGCCATAGTTATTCGGATGCAGAGATTCAACAGAACCTCAAAAAGTATGCAAAAAAGTCCCGTCCAAGGCGTTCCCTGATCCTTGCCGGATTTATTGTAAGTATGATTGTTTCTGTAAATTGTAATACCGATCCGTATAGCTTCATTTCTTATGTTTTTGTCATACTGTTTGCAGCAGGAGAATTGCTATCGGAAACGCTATATTGGTTAAATCGAAAAAGTGCAACCGGTCGTTGGTATGTGGAGATCGTTGTGGATCGGAAAAAAGAAATAGAGACCTATTACCAGAATTCTGCAACCACAGGCCCGGATTCCATCCATTACTATCCAGTAATAGGAAGGGATACGACTACTGGTTACAGCAGTGTTTGGTATCTGGATAAAGATACGTACCAGAATGTAAAAGCCGGGGATATTATAAAGAAAACTATGTAGGAGGAATATATGGGAAAAAAATTTTTATTATGTGCAGCGGCTGTTGTAGGCGTAATTGCAATTAGCCCGGATCTGCAAAAAGAATTGAAAGATAAGAGCCAGCAGGTATACTGGATGATCATGGAAAATATCCGGACGGAGACGAATGAGACGACTTCTAAGCTAGGCGTTTCAGAGAAGAACGATGAGATGTATTACTACCGTTCTCAATTATCCGTAAAAGACCAGGATACCTATAACCAGATCCTAGAAGGGATTCAAGGACATGATCCGTCAATCAAAGTATCCGATACCGATACACAAAAGGTATCCGATATTACAAAAGAAGTCCTTTATGACCATCCGGAATTATTCTGGGTGGATGCACAGGAATTTGAAGTACAGACACAACGGTCCCTTATCGGATACAGTAATGTATATATGACCTATCCGTATTCTGCAAAAGAAGCGGAGGCGATGCAAACAGAGATCGATGCGGCTGCGGATGTTATTTTAGGCAAGGTAGCGCAGCAGACAGATACGTATGATAAGATCAAAACGGCATATGATTCCATGATTGAGCTGGTGGATTATGATATCGATGCACCGGATAACCAAACAATCTACAGCGTCTTTGCAGCGAAAAAGTCTGTCTGTGCCGGTTATGCAAAATCCTTCCAGTATTTGATGCAAAAATCCGGTATTCCGTGTATGACTGTGTTGGGGAATGCCGGCGGTGATCCTCATGCATGGGATATCGTATCATTGGATGGCACATATTATTATGTGGATCCAACCTGGGGAGATCCGGTATTTTTAAACAAAAACGGAGAAGAAGTGAAGGATGTCCATGATATTTACTACGATTATTTCTTATGTGGTTCAGAAAAAATAACGCAGACACATACGGCAGATCCGGATATAATGTTACCAACATGTAGCGTGGAGGACTTCGTATGAGAAAAAAAGGGATTGGAATTCTGCTTATTTTTGCAATCGGATTGAGCGGGTGCAAAACTCAGCCACAGGTTACAGACAATGCGACGGTGGAAACAGATAGAGTCGAATTGATAAAAGATGCAGGAAATTTGAGTCGGGACAGTGCACAAGGTGCAGTGGAAACCTTATATGATGTAGGAGCAGAAAGAGTAGAAACAGCAGAGCTGGTATCAGAAAAACAGGGAGTTATTCTTAAAGCAACGGATATAGAGGGGACAGTGTACTATCTTGGATTCAGTGGTTCGGGCTATCTGGAGATGATACGAAAGGATTCGCCGGACGGTGAGATTCTTTATGCGCCGATTGATTAAGAGGAAAACAGGAGGAGAAAAAACATGGGACGTGGAATAGCAAAATGTATCGTTTATGCAGTAACAATCTGTATTTTATATATTGTGATATGATCAATGAATAACAGGAATTCTGGTAAGAAAAGAGGTTCCCAGAATGATTCACAGTATATTGTACGCATTCCCTCAGCATTAAAATATGTCTATATGATCATGTTTCTTATGGGAATCTTTTTGTTCTTCGTATTTCTTCTGTTTAAAATTAAAGGAAATGCAACAGTTACAATGGGGCATCTCTGGTTCTCATTAATTTTTGCAGGAATAGGATTACTGGTAATGATGTGGGCAACCAGATGGAGTGTTCATGTGGATGGATCGGAAATGGAAGTTTATAAAATGTTCCGTGGAAAAACAAAGGTATCCATTCATGATATTGGAAGTGTGGAAGTTGGTAAAAAAGAAGAACTTATTTTGTATGATCAGAGCGGTAAAAAATTGCTTACTATCGATGGATTATCAGATAATTATGATCGATTTGTAAAAAGTCTGAAAACATACGGAAAAATAACAAAGATTTCAGATTAATTTCTGAAGCCTTTTTGGTATACAATTTTACATACTATAAACAGAAAAATATTTTTAAGGAGGTTTTTTTTATGCCACAAATGTTATTTTGGCTGGCAGCTACAGTCGTGTTTTTACTTATCGAATGGCCGACCATGGGCCTTACCACGATCTGGTTCGCCGGAGGGTCACTCGTTGCTGGACTTCTGGCAGTCTTTAGCTTCCCATTTCCCATACAGTTCGCAGTCTTCCTTGTTGTATCCGTAGCGTTGTTACTTTTTACCAGACCACTGGCTATCAAGTACCTGAATACGAATCGGACAAGGACAAATGTGGACAGTTTGATCGGGAAGGAAGCGGTTGTAACAGAGACGATCAACAATCTGAAAAACACCGGAGCTGCGGATATTCATGGTGTGACTTGGACAGCGCGGACGGATTCAAATCTGGATACGATTGAAAAAGATTCTGTTGTTGTGATTGAACGGATTGACGGTGTGAAGCTGATTGTGAAGAAAAAAGAGTAGAATTTTTTCGATTTTGGTGTTAATATATATGTAACAGAGTTGTCCCAGACCGACCAGATCTGGGAGACCAGGCCGGGAGGAAATCTCGGCCTTTTTATGTGCCTGAACGCCTCGTTCGAAAATGAAGAACACGGGAGACAGTCGCTGCCAGCTCAAGATCTCATCGGAACTGGTAAAACACAAAACATCACGGCTATTAACAAAAATGAATGTTTCGATCATTGGAGGCAATTTGTATGGTGCATCACCAAAATTCTGATGGGAGTAATGCGTGAAGCCTCACACGGATTCTTCTTGTTTCTCAAGAAATAAATTCGCACTGTCAGTTATGAATTTTTTTGGGTGCATAAAGGAAATTATGGACAATTCCTTTTTTTATGGTATGATGGAGGAAAATACATCGAAAAAGGCGGTGTATACTGCTGGTTTCCTGCTTGCCGTCCCATCCCGGCTTTCCATCCCATACGATCTGCCGATCGAAAAGATGTAGGAGCTGGAAGTCCTTTTGGTTGAGACGGCAGAGAAAATTGGAGATCTGATTTTGGGAGTTAACACGGTTGGTGACCCAGTTCAGATCGAAATTCTTCAGTAAGCAAAAATTTTTTAATTTTTTTTTGAAAAAAGGTGACCCATTTTTCATATTTTTCTACATACTGTAAATGTCAGATGAAAAATGAAGAAGGGAGAAAAAATATAAAAAGCACATCTGAAATATAAGAATATCAGGAGGATGAGAATGAATTCTTCAGAAAAAGCAATAAAAAAATTAGAGAATCAGTACATCGAATGGATAGGAACTCACAAATGGTTCATACCGTCCGGGTGGATTCTTGGAAGTGTGGGATTGTGTGCGTTAACGGTTTTGAGTGCAACGATTACACCGCTGACAGCTGCAATTTTACTCGGTATCTGGTCAGTTGGCTATTTTGTAATAGCATATTCTTTGGTTCCTATCGTTTTACATGAAGTGGATATCGACCGGGAAATCAATACAGAATTGGTGGAAATGGGAGTCAGGAAACCTAGAGATTGGAAATTAATTTTCACTTCGACCGGATGGCTAGTGGCATGTATCATCTTGGTTGCAATAAGGGATCTATTTCCCGCCACACGGTTTGTAGTAAATCTCATAGTGATCGGCTGGGTATTGTACTGGGGTGTTACGATCCTTCAAGCTTTTTTTAAAATTTTGTTTTTAAGTCGTCACAAATAGATCTTTGATGGCCTCGGATTTCCGGGGCCTTTTTGAACCCAAACAATTTGTTTTTTCTATTTTTTACCATACTGTAAATATCAGACAAAACGTAAAAGAAAGGAGAAAAATAAAAAAGGTCTGAAATACAATTTGCAAAAGGAGAAAATTATGGCAGAAGAATATAACAAATGGATAGAAGAACATGGTGGTAATCTTGTCTTTATATGGCTTATGGGACTGTTTGTTGCTACGGTTTCCTGCTATGCTGCAGATGTCTGGTTTGAACTTGCGACCCTTGCAAGAGTGATCCTCGTACTGACCTGTATCTGGGTCTTTGGATTCTTTGGAGTTGTTACTTTCCTGGTTCCACAGATCTTATCCTGCATCGACCGGAAAAGAGAAGGAAGAAGTGGCTGTCCAGATCATTCCATATTTATCTTTTTCTGGATCCTGGGGTTCATTATTCTGGTCCCTACGTTTATCTTTTTCCATTGCCGTCTGACCAGGAATCTTCTGATCTTGTGGGGCGTATTGTACTGGATCATTGTGGAGATATTCTGGGCAATCTTTGGAAAAGAAGAAAAGATCGAGTGGGATGAAGAGGATGAGGATAAAAAACCTGCAGAGTTTCATGCGTCAGAAACCTGTACGATGGAATATCCCAATGTTCAGAAAGCATCGGATCCGATCCGGTCTTTACTGGGACGGTGTGACAATATTGCAGAGAGCAGACAGCTCATTAAGATTCTGGATCTGATCGATCAATATGAGATCAAGACCCCAAGCGGCTGGAAAACACAATATCTTTCCCTGTTGAAGGAATCACTGGAGACTTATCTTGGAACATCCTGGAGGGAATTTCCGGCAGACGAGTACAGAAAAATACAAGAAGACATGAGAAGGATTGTTTCTGCTACCTTAAAACAGGGGCAGGATATCATTCACACATATTATCAGGAAAAAGGAACAAATCTGGCTGTGAACCGGGACGTTTTGGAAGCCCTGGCAGCACCGGATGCTTTTACGGACAAACACAACAAAAACTAAGAAAAGGACAGTACCTCCGGGTGCTGTCTTTTTGTTTGCCGTTCTTTTTACCATTCTATCAGTATCAGACAAATTTATTACGAAAGGAGAAAAAACAAATACGTCTGAAATACATTTTTTCAAGGAGATAAACATGAATACTTATGATGAATTACAAAAAGAAATGACACTTACCTTTGATGCACCTATCAGTTTCGAAAAGAAAAAAGTACCAGAACAGGTAACAGAACTGGACGACAGCGTATTAACCTCGGAAGAACGACAGGCGGTAGATAATTTTACAAAGCAGATTGATCTTCATAATACAAATGGAATCCTACAGTATGGTCTGGGAAGTCAGAAAAAAATGGCTGCATTTTCTGAAAAAGCATTGGAAAATGTAAGTACAAAGGATCTCGGCCCTGTAGGGGAAATGTTAGAAAATGTTGTAGTAGAATTGAAAAGTTTTAATGCACTGGAAGAAAAAAAAGGATTTTTACCATTCTTTAAAAGGAAAGTGAATAAGCTTTCTAATATGAAGATCAAATATGACAAAGTAGAAAATAACGTGGAAAAGATTTGCAGTATGCTGCAGAAACATCAAGAACAACTCCTCAAGGATGCTACGATGCTGGATCGAATGTATGAGCAGAATTTAATCTACTTTAAAGAACTTTCTATGTATATTCTTGCAGGAAGAAAGAAACTGATCGAGGTAGAAAAAAATGAACTGGCACAAATAAAGGAAAGAGCACAAATGAGCGGGAAAATGGAAGACGCTCAAATGGTTAAAGATTTGGTCGGACTATGTGAGCGATTTAAAAAAAAGATTCATGATCTGGAACTGACCAGAATGATCTCTATACAGACCGCAGCTCAGATTCGGATGATCCAGAGTAATGATACTATGATGGTGGAAAAAATCCAGACTACTGTCGTTAATACGGTTCCATTATGGAAAAGCCAGATGGTTTTGTCCTTGGGAATCGAACATGCTTCTCAGGCAGCAAAAGCACAACGAGAAGTTACAAGCATGACCAATAATCTTCTGAAAAAAAATGCAGAAGTTCTGAAAATGGCTTCTATAGAAGCTGCAAAGGAATCAGAAAGAGGCGTAGTCGATATCGAGACTTTGCAATATACTAATACAACCCTAATATCCACACTGGATGAAGTAATGCAAATTCAGGCAGATGGTAGACAGAAACGCCAGGAAGCAGAAGAAGAACTACGCAGAATGGAAATAGAGTTACGGGACAAATTACTGCAAATATAGAAAAAAATAAGTTTTTATACAAAAGCCAGGGTCTTCCCTGGTTTTTGTTTTGATTAGCATAGAGTTTTTGGTACCTAGAAAGGATTATAGTCTGATCGTACATGGAGATATCGGAAGGCTAACCCATCAGGGGACAAGATATATATCGTGTCAACTACTCCTGACGTTGTCAGGAGAATCCTGCTGGGATTTTAATCGAAGAAGAAAGGATAGTTATGATATTGAGGAAATGTTGGGAACAGTATGGGACAGTATTGTTCCTTTTTGTGTCCGAAAAAAACAAAAATAAAAAAAATCCTGCATACTATAATTAGAACCAAAAATATAAAGAATAGAAGGAGGAAGAAAATGCGAGATTTGCGTGAAGAAGATTTTGTCATCATAGTTGTGGCTGTTTGCTGTACTATAATAATGGGTATTGGATTAGTAGATTCCAAAATCAAAACAAATCAGTATAACAAAGCCTGCGAGTTACAAAATAGTGGTTATGAGATTTATATGGATGGATTAAAAAATAATGAGATTAGTATTCGTCGACTGGATCCGGATGACTACAAAATCCGCATAGATGAAGAAAAAAAAGAAATTATCTTAAACAAGAAAATGAATATGTGGTGCAGGTGAAGGAAAAAGGATAATCTTGGACCTCTGCTTTTGTAGAGGCCTTTTTCTGTCCGGAAAAATCCAAAATTAAAAAAATTCTCCATACTATAATCAGAAACAAAAATATCAAAAGAAAAGGAGAATGAGTATTTATTGCTAATATTAACACTTAAAAAGAAATGGTTCGATATGATCCGTTCGGGAGAAAAGAAAGAAGAATATCGGGAAATCAAACCATACTATACATCAAGATTTTGGAATGTTATTTTACATAATGGTGGATGTTTTGAAAAAATCGGGAAAGAAGATTTGCCACTCGGTACTGTAAAATTCAGAAATGGGTATGCTGCCAATGCGCCATCATTTTTGGCAGATTGTGTCTTGACGATGGGGACGGGAAAAGAAGCATGGGGTGCAGAAACGGGCAGATCATATTATGTTTTGAAAATTGCAAATGTGAGGTAAGAAACATATGGAAGTAAATTGGTTAAAAAAAATTAAAACTATAATATCAAGTTGCTCCCAACAATCTGAATGGGAAGACAAGATATTTTCTCTTGGAGTAAAAGTGTTTGTATGGATGATATCCATCATAATAACATCGGGCTTTTTAAATACGGTTTGTTTTGTATCGGGGTTTCTTGTCTGTGGTTTCTCGTTATTTTTTCAGATTTTCGATTTTTCTGGAGAAACAAATATAGAATCGGATCATCAAGAAAATATTCAAATAGATCCACCACAAACTGTTAGAATACCAAGTTCATGCACGATATCCGTTGTAAGAGATCTTCTTCGCAAATATGAAGCTAAAACAGATCTGGAAGAAGCCGGAATACTTTTGGAGCGTTTCTGGATAGTCGAGGAGAAGGAAATTCCATTACCGCATACATTTCAGACACAAGAACTTCCAATGTTGATCAATGCATTACAAACATTCTTTGATCTTCCGGATGAAGTATCTGAGGATTTGCAACACTCCCTGGAAAAGAACATCAATGAGATGATCATTCCATTGCTCCGGAAAACGCAGGATCTTTTAGATTCTCATTACGAACAAAAGAGATTGGAAGTGGAAATAGACAGTGAAGTAGTACAAGCCTTGCATCCTAAAGATCCATTTCGGACGGATCCTGTGGAAGTTGCAAAAAGAACGGACCATAAGAAGTCAGCCAAAAGGAAACTTATGGATCAAAAAACAGAGTATATTTACGGGAATATTTTGGACGAACTAACGAAAAGACAGGAGGACAAGACATGAAAAATTTTGAAAGGCTAATGAATTTCTTTACAGGAAGAGGAATTTTTATTTTGATCACTTCCATAATTTTACTGGTTGTTGCAATCATGCATTGCAGTTCATGGTCTGATGTACAGGAATTCATTCCATTTGCATTAGCTGCAGAAGCTTTTGCTGGATTTGCAACACTTACTGTACGATAAACGGGATGTACCAATTGCCGGTATTGGGAAATATGGCAATATGAAATATTATGCAGCCATGATGAATGAAAGGCTGAAATACCTTCGTAAGGAAAGTAGAATTACGCAAAATCAGTTAGCTCAGTTTTTATCAGTAGATCAAGGCATGATTACAAAATTAGAGAATGGAACTAGAAGTTCTAGTACAACAATGGTAGATAAGATTTGTGGTTTATTTTTGGATGAAAGACAATAAAGGAGGACGACTAATGGATGATTTTTTAGATTCAGTAAAGCCGATTTTATTCTCAGCAATAATTATTTTATTTCTTTGGTCTGTACCAGATCTTTTTGATACGATTAAGGAAAATAAAATAGCACTAGAAGAAGAGTGGACCTTGGTGAGCGAAAATACTGATGAATATACTGTGTATATTGATGGGAACAAAGTACCGGAAACTTTTGATGCTTTTGGAGTAAGACAAGATGACTATTTCATACATGTTGACACTAAAAATAAAAAGATATACCTAAACAAGAAAACCTTCTTAGACAAATTGTTTCTGAGAAGTACGAGTAGTTAGCATTGCTCTGGCAGATAGCTATCTGTTGGAGCAGCAAATTGTAGATAAGGCAGATAGAAAACACATCTTTTCCCTGTCTTACTACCGGAAGTTTGAAAATGCAGCTTCCGATATTGCTGGTAAAAAAAATAGCTTATTCGGCACCATTCCACCAGAAGAACGCAGAACACTGGAACTGTTACATTCTGCAGCACTGCCGTTACGGAAACCGGCGATGTAGATGAATTCTTTTTCCATTTTGAGAACGGGATCGTGGTCTGCGTCGAACGGGTGAGAGAAAACATAGAAGAACTGAGAGGAAAAAATCATGACATTTGAAAAATTTGTTGAAAATATGAAAAATAACATCAAAAATTACTTACCAGAGGACTACCAGGATGCTGAGATCCTAGTCCGTAAAGTCCAAAATATCAACCGGACCTATACCGGCCTGAATGTCCACAAGAAAGATCAGGTTTACGCTGCGTGTATCTCATTAGAGGATCTGTACGAACTGTTGGATCATGGGCGGACCATGGAAGGACTTTACTGGGAAGTGTCCCGGATCGTCCAGACTCCACCGGAATCGATCCTTGGCATGGATCCGAACGATTTTACCAAGTACGACAAGATAAAAGAAAAACTGTTCATCCGTGTCTCTTCCGCCGAAAGAAGTGCAGAGCTGTTAAAGGATGTTCCCCATAAGATCGTGGAGGGAATTGCTCTCACCTGCCATATCTGCGATGGGAAGACGCAAGAATATTCCGCAAAAGTGAACAACGAGATGCTTGCTATGTACGGTGTTTCCGAAGAACAGCTGTTTGCGGATGCAATTGCCAACAGCGAAAGGCTGTTCCCGCTGTGGATTACCACGACCTTCGAATTGACAAAAGACCGGATAACAAGAGAACTGCGGGAGCGTGGTGCAACGGAAGAAGAAATCGCACATGGACTGGAATTATTCCGGGAGCTTTCTAATGAAAGTAAAATGTCGGTTCTGACCAACCGTTGTATATGTAATGGTGCAGCAGTTGTCTTTTATCCAGATACACTGGAGAAGGTGGCGAAAAAACTGGGTGGAAGCTTTTACCTTTACCCCACATCGATCCATGAGATGATGGCTTTTCTTGATGATGGAGGGCTGGATCCGGATGTTATTGAACGTACATTGCACGATGGAAACCGGCAGATCACTGATGAGAATGAATTTCTTTCCAACGATGTCTTCCATTACGATGCAGAACTCCGAATGATTTTACCGTGTATGAGAAACTAACTGATCTGCACACTAATAGGTGGCAGATTTCTGGACAAAAGGACATCACTTGAGGTTCCATACATCAGGGGTCTTATCTTCCCATTGGGAGGGTAGGACTCTTTTTTGATGTTGGAAGCTGTCTGTTATAGTCCAGCTGTATAGGAAACATTCCAGACATCCCTGCATGGCAGGTTTCACCTTCCGGCAGTCTGACAGCCTCAGTTTGGACTGTTTGGCTTGGTCGATGGGTTACTTGATCCCAAAACTGGCTGGGAGTTTTCGGTTACAGGTTTTCAGGGCAAGGATACAGGTATCATGAAGCTGTTGAAACAGGGCATAGGTCTGCAGACAGAGTGTCCGGTCTGCATGGGTCAGCGTATCATTGGCATTCTTTAACAGGAATGCGCTGTACAGGTCCCGCTGCACCCATACTCCTTTCACGGTGTGGCACCGGCGGGAGAGTTTCTTTTTCTGGTAGGTATCCGTCACATGGTCGTACTGGCTGGCTTTAAAGGTCTGGGTTTCCACTTCCAGGTATTGTCCATCCGTATAAGACAGTTTCCGCTCCAGGATGGAGAGAAACTGGGCAGGTGCCCGGTTCTGGATGGAGTGCCCGAACCGTTTCTTTCTCTTATACCTGCCATCCTCCCGTTTTTCTGTCCTTTTTGCCAGTTTCTGCAGCCCTTTAAAGTTCATCTTTTCCACATAGACCGTATCGCCTTCCTCCAGGAGGGTGTTGGTAAACTGTTCCTGCCATTGCCTCAAGGCAGCTGCCCGTTTCCGGCGCAATGCTCTTAGCTGATCCCGGAGTTTCCGGTACCGTCTGCTGTAGGTCCAGCGTTTCTTCCCTTTTTTGATAGTCCCGTCCGGTTTGTAATTCTGCGGGTTTGTTGCCCGTTTACTCCGGTCCAGTTTTCTCTGGATCCGGCGGATCTCTTTTTCTTTGGTAGCAATGTTTCCGCCTAAGACCTCCAGGTGGCAGGCAGTGTCAGATACCGTAGCAACGGTGGATGTACCGATGTCCACACCGATCCTGCCTGTACCATGAGGATGTTTTTGCGGTGGTATCCCTTCCTGCACCAGCTGCACATAATACCGCCACCCGGTAGAAAACTTCTTGCGCACGATCCGGCAGTACTTGGTAGGATCGCACAGACAAGTCATTTCATACTTCCAATGGTCCGATCCCTGGTTTTTTGGAAGGATCACGGAAAGGATGATCCCCCCTTTCGGACGTTTTGATGTGCAGTTGATATATACCTTTCCATCCTGATAAATGATGCCCGTGGAGTTTTTCTTCCCTTCAAAACTTAAAAAGTCTTCCCACCGTTTGAAATGGATCTGTTTCCCGTCCTGGTAGAGGACTTTCTCTACGCCTTTCCATACGGAATCGCAGACCTTCTGGTATACATCCGCATGGACATATGTGAAATGCCGGCGAAGCTCCAGGGCAGACTTCTGCAGCCCGTATTTCGTCAGCCCATAAGAGGAGACCATCACAGACAGCTGATGGGAAACTTCTGTTTTTTCCTTCCCTTTCTCTAATTGTCGGTATTCCGCAAGCAGCGTTTTGTAAGCTGGATCCCTGGAGAGGAGTTCCAGCTGTCGGATGGCAAACCGGCGGACGGTGTTACTAATCCTTGCCACTTCCCGGAAGTAGTTTTCCAGGTACCGGAGGTCAGACTCCCGTTTTGTATGCAGTTTTAATTCCAGGATGTAGGTTGGCATGGTTATTTTCCTTTCTGGGAAGCAATATACTGTTTCACGGTCTCCATGGATACGCTTCCCACCGTAGCGACAAAACAGCTGCGGGTCCAGATGGATGGGAGTTTCTTTTTTAACTGTGGGTATTCGGCATTTAAGACATGGGCAGACCCCCATTTGAGGTCTGTCACGCACTGCATGATCCCGTACCGGGGATTGCAGTCGATGAGCAGGTGTACATGGTCCGGCATGACCTCCATCTCCAGGATGGCAAACCCATGATCTTGGGCGATCTCCGAAAAGACTTCCTTCAGCCGGATGTCGATCCCGTTTGTCAGGACTTTTCTCCGATATTTCGGGCAGAAGATCACATGATACCTGCATAAAAATTTCAAATGTGCGGAGGAATGATATCCTCCCTGTGTAAGGTTTTGTTCGTTCTTCATAATAGAATTATACCACAAAATCTAATCCGTGTTTCTGAAAAATTTATAAAATATCGAACGGATGATCGAAGCAAAAATGGAAGCAGATTCGGCATACTATAAATAGAGGAAAAACGGATCCAAGATCTGTGGCGACCTTCCTCTGCACACCAACAGGTGGCAGCTTCCAGCCTGTGGGTTTTGTGAAAAACAAACTGTTCATCCGTGTCTCTTCCGCCGAAAGAAATGCAGAGCTGTTAAAGGATGTTCCCCATAAGATCGTGGAAGGAATTGCTCTCACCTGCCATAACTAAGAGCTGGGAATTTTCCTGGCTTTTGTTTTTTTGTAGTTTTTACACACTATGGATATCAGACAAATCTTTTAAGAAAGGAGTTTAAAAACAAACGTCTGAAAACCAATGTGCAAAGAATATATATGTATTACAAAACATTACAAAAATTACCATGGTCCATAGAATGTCCGGTATCCATCACTGCAAATGCCATGACCGTCCGGATCTTTTTTACCCACGATGAATTCGAAGATGAAACCGAATTCTGTATCAAGGCATGGGGTGTAAGAGCGCTGGCAGATCTTTTCGAGATATTCTGTCAGGAAAATCATTATACAAAAGTAACGATCACGGATGTATGTGTTGTGCGGTGCGCAAAAACACTGGATGCTTTAACAGAAATGGAGGAAAATTTATCATGATGAAATTATGTCTTGATATTAATAACTGCCATCTGACAGAACAGAGATCCGGAACCATACTTGTCCAGCCGTTTTTGAAATCGCAGACCAGAACCATTCCATTGGGATCGTGGTTGCACAATACTACGGTATCAAGGATGTGATCGATATTGATATGATCCCGCCGGAAGAATGGAACTAAGGGGATATTTATGGATGAATGTTTTTTTATTTTCCATGAGTATACAGACGAATTTGTATTTTTCGAAAAGGAGTTTGTTGAGGTCTGTGCAACAGAACCGGTAGCAGAGGCAGACAACAAGAATGAGAGCTACTATTACCAGAAAGAAAAAATTAAAAGGAGAACATCATGAAAAAAATTATAAATGGTAAAATGTATAATACCGAAACAGCTAAGGAAATCACTTATTGGAATAATGGACTTTTTAATTCTGATTTTGGTTTTTGCGAAGAAACTTTGTATCAGAAAGGAACCGGAGAATATTTTTTATGTGGTCACGGTGGTCCATATTCGAAATATTCACGACATGTTGGAAATACAATAAGTGGTTCGCATGCGATCACTCCACTTATGGAAGACGAGGCCCGATCTTGGATGGAAAAACACTGTGATGTGGATGAATATATTGCAAAATTTGGAGAAGTAGAAGAATGATAGATAAGAGCTAGGATTTTTGGGAGGGTGTCTTTGAGAGGAAAGAGGATCTTTTATTTGCAAGTCTTTCCAGGACGGATACCAGTTGTTTTCCAGACAGCGAATTACGGGTTTATACCTGTCCGGCCACGGTCGTCCCGGATCCAGCACCGTTTGAGGTTTCATGCACCTCGCAGGAAAGAGCGGAGATGAGGTATTTTCTGCTGCATCAGTTTTACCGGGATATGGCGAAAGCGTATACGGAATTATTCCCGGATATCCGATTTGCATTTGCACCGGAATCTGAGAATGCTTACCGGGTATGGGGTACGCACGATAGAAGTTCTTTTCTGCTGGAGATAAAGAATGACCGTTTGTTTTGTAATGGACAATACCAAGGAAACTGATGTCGAAAACTGTTCCAGGGAAAAACTGAGGAATGTTTTGGACGGAAGGGAGTATGTAACCCTTTACTTTTGCAATGAGAAAGCGATCGATCAGATGATCCAGCTTCTGCAGAAAATGAAAACCTTGAAATGATACAAGAGCCGGGAGAGATCCTGGCTTTTGTTTTTTTGGGTATTTTCCATTCTGTAAGTATCAGACAAATAATTTACGAAAGGAGAACATAGAAAATAGTCTGAAATACAATTACGAAAAAGGAGAAAATAAGTGAAAACAACAATTATTAACGATGGGATCTTAGAATTAGCGAAAAACGTAGCAGGAGAAAAGAATAATCTTCATAGTCACGCAGCGTATCGCGAATTCCGCGAACGATTCCGTTACCCAGGTGAAGTCTTGGAACAGATGGAAAACAAGGGGTATGGAACTTTGGATGATTATATTTCTGCAATGGGAGCCGTTATTAAAATTCGGGAATACAACATGGAAGATCTTCCTGGAATGTACAATACAACTCAAATTAGTGATTTTTTAGTGCGTGCCAGAAAAATAGCAATTGATAACAACTCGTTATTTCTGGCATATCAATTAATGGGATACTCGGATGATGAAAAAGTATTCTTGGAAGTTATAAAAAAAGCTACTTTAGAAGAAATTTTTTCTTTTTTACGAGAATTAAGGATTGGCATTGGTTGTCATACACTTCTTGGTTCTGATTGGAATATTTTCATTTCTGACTTAGATCGCATGTTTCAGACCAAGGAAAACGAAATTGCTCATCTCTCTGTGTGCTCTGTTTCCGAAAACGAAGCATTTTACCGGATGTTGGAGACAGAATGCTTCCGTTTATTGGAACATTATGGAAAAGATAAGATCAAGAAATATCCATGGAAGGACTTTGTGTTGACCTTTGCAGCTTTATACACCACAGTTGTGAAGTCAACGCAGGAAAAATATCTGAGAACACTGGGCTTTTCAGATTTTGAAGTATCATATTTGAGTACTGGTATCTGGAGCGGATCAGAGCATTCCGAGTTTTATAAAAAATCTCCAATTCGTTGGAGTAACGCATTCCGCGCATGGTTCGAAGAGTATTTTGCACAGGAACAGGATCTTTCCGAAAAAATTATTCTTTCCTACCAGAACTTTTCTATGCCACGTAAAATTGATGGTATATCAGAAAAAGGCGAATTTTTACTGAGCGGTATGAAGAATTTTTCCACAGACCATAAGATATGGCATCATACCGATCTGTTGTTGTGTTTTTATCTTCCAAATTATAAGGCTTTGCCATATTCATGGAACGAGTTACAGACCGGATATAATCTAAACCTTACAGATAAGCACAATATTGAAAAAATCAAGGAATTTATTCATTTCTATCAGGAACATATCTCTTTATTAGGTGAAAAAAAACAGGAATTTTATACGCTGCTTCATATTCTTTTGGGAGATAACCTGAGTCGTGGAATGCAGGTATTTCGTGAAAAGGAATTTCTGGTAAAGGAATTGTTTTCTGTGGATGCAAAATCATATCTGCTTGATCATCAAAATACTTTTTCTAAAGAACAGTGGAATATCCTCATTTCAGATGACTATATTACAATTCAAGAACTGTATGAAGCGTCCCCTTACTGGACCATAGGTTATATCAAGCCATTGAACACACCGGAAAAACGATCATTTTTCAAGAACTTTTGTGAGGATCGTAACTGGCTGTTTACAGAAACGGATGTAGAACGCTTGCAAAGTTTATTCAATAACAGCTGGTTGCCCGGAATTGCCTTTTATGAAAAATCATTGGGTATCCCCGATATGCCAGTGGAAGAGTTACGAGAACTGATCGATTATGCGTGTGAACTATTCTTCCGGATTCCATATATCTGCAATCTGGAACACTTTATCGCGGGTTGTATTACAAACCCTGCGGTAAAGAATGCTATAGGAACAGAGATCTGCGATTTATGGTATCAGCTACTTCTCGATAGAGGGTATCAAACAATCGAGGCCGTACAAAAGGAATATCTTTCGAAAGAAGCTTATGAAGAAATATTGAGACGAAAGAAACAGTTAGAAGAAGAAGAAAAACTGAGGATAGAACAAGAGTCTGTTAAAAAACAAACTGCAGAATGGATTGAAGAACTGCAGTTAATGCAAAAGACAGTAGACAAATTCATTCTTATCAAAAACCATTTCCCATCATTGTTTTATTATGGAACCCGTGTACAAGCTTTGGCTTGTTTGGAGCTTTTGAAACAGGTTCCGGATGGTGGTATGTTGAAAGAAGAACTGGTCGAACCCTATTATTCATTTTTTGTTCAGTGTTATGTTAATGAACTAATTACAAAAGAACAAATGTTGCACTACATGGAAATTTTTACAAAATAAGATTACGGAGGAAAAAACATGCGTTATATGGATGAAGTAGCAATAGATCTTAAAATCCAGGATCTTGTTGATGAAAAAGGTTTAAGCAGACAATGCTTGTTTCAATTAAGAGATAAACAGACTGGATTGGAGAATCTGAAAAACTTAGAAAAAGTATATTTTAAATTCAACTACAGTATGAAAAAATCAAGCCAACTACAACGGATGCTCCTGAATGATCCGCAAATGGTTGCCGTTATCAATCAGATACGGGAAACATATAATCAATTTTCGGAATCTATGTGCCAGTTATTGATTTCGTACTTTGAGGAATATGGAGTCACAGAAAATATAGAAACATTTGCAGAAAATCTGAAAGAATATTGGAAATGTTCCAATACTCAGATTCCAACAGAGTATTATGCTTTTGACTTTCTTGTCTTTTCGGCTTTGAAAGAATATCCTATCACACAAAGGATTTTGTTCCAGAACTGTTTTTCTGATAAATGGAGAGAAGAATGGATCAGCAAATACAGAAAAGAAGAAAACTGGAGGGAAGAACTTCCCAAATTGATCCAGTTTGAACAACTTCCGGAATTTTATTTACGGGAAGACTTGTTTTCTGTGCTGTGTGATTTGAAAGTTCCTGGAGTATTGCGCCTTTATCAGATAGCAGGTGAACTGTTTGACCGCATTCAAATCCATCGCAGCAAGGATTATTTCGAAGCTGCAGAGTGGCTGCAAAAGATCAAGGTAAAATTGGAGTCTTTGATAGGAGAAGATTTATTTCCTTCTTTTTTCGCCTGCCTGATCGTATCGGCTAATGCGGTTGGCTTCCAAGAAAAACTCTTATGTAAATGTTATCAATATATGGAAGAACATCCAGAAATGTTGGCAGAAATATTCAAAAGTAAGTATTCTTTCTTGAATGTCTGCACAGGGTTTCGGTATAGTAATATTTTTGTATCCGTACAAAATGAATGTGTTTTTGACCTATTGACTTATGCGATAGAGCAAAACAAAAAATCATTCTTACGGCTGCTCCAGGAAAATGTTGATGAATTAAAATATTTTTCCGACTACAGTTTATTGTGGAAACCTGATTTTTGGAAGATCTGCAACTTGAATTCTTTAAACAAAAAGGATTTATTGAACCTGAAAAATAAGACCGCAATTTCTTTAGATACCCTGAAAGATTACGGACCATTTACTTTCCAGGAAATCCTGGCTGTTGGAAAACAATGTGATAAAATCCAGAGAATCTATGTCGGTCTGGATTCAGCTCTTGGTATCGACGAAAAGCTGAAACGGATCCGGCAGTTATGTCACGAATCTATGGAATGGGATCGTATTTCCTGGAATGACATTCCAGTAATTTCCCAAATGCTCTCCCGGGAGTCTTTAGTATCTTACAGGGACAGACATGGCAACATAAAAGGGTCTGTATTTGAATGGCTGCAGTTAATGCTTGCAGAAAAAAAACATCCAGAGTTGACCAGTATGATAAAGGAAGCGAAAGATGAGAACGATCTGCAGATCCTGGTCAAAAATCAGGATAACAAAGAATTGCTCAGTCGTGGACTGCTGGGATTTAAAGATCAATTCATTTATCTGGATCCTGATAGTATCTGGCTGGTGAACAAACTCCAAAAAGAAGAACTTCTGGATGCGCTGAAAATGTTCTGTTTATCTGGAGGTGCTGCAATCGCTCATGCGTATTACAACTCTGTCAACGAAGAGAAGCAAAGAGAAAATCTTCTGTTGATCGTAAAGGCAATCCTGTATGGAAAACTGGATGAAATCAAATACGATAATTTCTCCATGGAGGTTGGATATACCGTTCCTCAGAAGATGAAAGAAATCTGGAAAAAGAGTACATCTATTTATAGAAAACATCTGTCGGTTGCGGAGTATACGGATTTCTGGCACTGTATGAATATCGGTATTCTACCGGGTCGGACCTGCATGTCTTACGAAGATGGAATGTACAACGAATGTCTGTTATCTGTTTTCGATGCAAACAAGAAGATCTTATATGTCAAAAAAGAAGGTGTGATCCTCGGACGAGCGATCCTGCGTTTGACCAAGATTAGTGACCACCCAAAGAATGCCCTGCGTTTTGAGGATGTGGAACAGACGGAAGAGGATATATCTGAAAATCTGGTCCTGTTCTTGGAAAAATCTTATCAGAACGGGTATTCCGGAAAACAGAAAGAGGCCATCCAACGTCTGCTGATTGCACTGACAAAGGAAAAAGCAAAAAAGATGGGCGTAAACCTTCTTCTTGCGGATGAGTACACGCAACTTCCAGAGATCAAACACCTGGAAAAGAAAAATACCCATGTTTACATTTCCTGCTCCAAGAACGGAAAACAATATCTGGATTCTCTTGGTGGAAACTGCGAAATAGGAGGATATTACAGACAGCGCGAACTGCCGTACTGGCGTTGCGAGGAAGATTAGAGAAAACAAAATCCAAACCGTTTTTACCATACTATTCAAAAAGGAGAAAAAATATGAAGATGTCAACACAAAACCTGAGACTGTTCCGGGAGGATTTCACAAATGAGATGAAAAAACTGGAAGAGAAGTACCATATTACGATCAAACTGGGAAACATTCGATATTCTGAGGAAGATTTTACTGCTAAATTAACCGCAACAAACCAGACTGCTGTAAAAACACCAAAAGAACAGTTCGAAGAAGATGCTAAGTATTTCCGTGGCTTTGGAGTTATGCCTAATATGTATTGCAAAATATTCCGTGGCATGGATGGCGGCCTGTTTCGTCTGGTCGGATTGCGTCCGAATGCCCGAAAGAATATCTTTACTGTCCTGCGTCTGGAGGATGGGAAACAGTATGTCTGCGATCCCTTCTTTTTAAAGCTGGAAAAGGATGATCCTTACGAGAAAATGATCGAATATATCCTGCATCAGGCAACCGAACAGGACTTTTTGGATTTCATGGGCTATGATCAGCGTCCGGTTGACCGGAAAGATGTGGAGGAGGTCCTGGCACAGATGCCGGAATCGGAATTCCAGAAATTGTATCGTGAGTTTGGTCTGGATACTCTGGGTAAAGAAAACTTATAGAAATACGTGTTTCATATGGAAAAGAAAGGAAAATAACATGGAAGAATATATTAAAAAAATCGAACAAATTGCGGCAAGATGTACAGAAAGTCAGTCTGACGGATATTCACAGATTATGAAAATCTGTGATGCCATGAGAGAAGAACAGGAAGAAAGAGACTATGAAAATGGATTAAAATCCGCAATTCAAAAAATGTTATTGAAAAACATGCCAAAAAAAGAAATTAAATATTATCTTGATGTTACTGACCGGCAGATTGAAGAAGCTGAAGAAGAACTTTGCGTAAAATAGCAATCCATAAGAGGAGACCTGGATATTCCGGGTCTCTTTTGTAAGCGTCCAATAAGAGGGTGTATCGAAATTTCTGGCTG
>OIYE01000831.1_pt1 | contig 20972 bp, 10 predicted proteins | sample 1588091 | NCBI WGS metagenome assembly OIYE01 (sample SAMN03283265) | human gut metagenome | biome: human-associated habitat; material: feces | host: Homo sapiens | place: USA | collected 2013 | reverse complement strand
GGAACACGCCGAGCGTGTCTCCTCGGGACATGAGTTTGTAGGTTTCGGCGTCATCGAGCGGAATCTTGGTGTAGTCGATGGCGGGTTTGCCGTTGGCCTCGATGTTCTTCAGGGTGTCGTGGATGATCGTCAAGTTGGACAGGCCAAGGAAGTCCATCTTGACCAGCCCCAACGTTTCGCACGTGTGGTATTCGAAGGTGGTGGTGATGGTGCCATCGGTGCGTTCCAGCAACGGCGAGGTGTCGGTGATGGGTGCGCTACCCATGATGGTGGCGCAGGCATGTACACCGGTCTGTCGAATCAGGCCTTCGATACCCTTGGCTTCCTCGGTGATGCGCTTGGTGTCCGGGTCGGAATCGTAGAGTTCTCGGAATTCCCTGGCCTCGGCATAACGTTTGGCGGCCGGGTCGAAGATGTCATGCAGGCTGATGTCTTTGCCGCCGGTGGCCGCCGGAGGCAGCGCCTTGGTGATTTTTTCACCGACTGAGAATTCATAACCCATGATGCGGGCGGAGTCTTTCAGGGCCTGCTTGGTTTTGATGGTGCCATAGATCACGCACTGGGCGACCTTATCGGTGCCGTATTTTTCGCCGCAGTATTCGATGACTCGCGCACGACCTTCAGGGTCGAAGTCGACATCGATATCAGTAAGGCTCACTCGCTCAGGGTTCAGGAACCTCTCGAAAATCAGGCCATGCTTGAGCGGATCGAGCTCGGTAATGCCCATGGAATAGGCGACCATGGCGCCTGCGGCCGAACCACGGCCCGGACCCACCATAATGCCGTGGTCCTTGGCCCACTGAATGTAGTCGGCGACCACGAGGAAGTATCCGCAGAACTGCATCTGGCAAATCACACCACATTCGTAGTCGGCCTGCTTCAATACGTCGAGCGGCGGGTTGCCGTCGTAACGCTTCTCCAGACCTTCCTCGACTTTTTTGAGGAACAGGGAGGTCTCATCCCAGCCTTCGGGGCAAGGGAATTTCGGCATGAACGCGCCGTCTTCGTGGTCGTCGAACATCACGTTGCAGCGTTCGGCGATAACGAGCGTATTGTCGCAGGCGTCCGGGTGGTCCTTGAACAGTTCGCGCATCTCTTCGGCGGTTTTGATGTAGTAGCCGGTGCAGTCGAACTTGAATCGGTCCGGATCGTCAAGACGGGAACCGGAGTTGATGCAGAGCATGGCGTCCTGTGCGCCGGCATCTTCGGCGTGTACGTAGTGGGAATCGTTGGTGGCCAGCAGTGGTGCGTTGAGTTTCTTGGCGATGGTCAGCAGGTCACCGGTCACCTGAGTTTCGATGGGCAGACCGTGATCCATAAGTTCGATGAAGAAGTTGTCTTTGCCGAAGATGTCCTGGAATTCGCCGGCGGCGCGCAGGGCCTCATCGAATTGACCGAGGCGCAGACGGGTCTGGATGATGCCCGAGGGGCAGCCGGAGGATGCGATCACGCCTTTGGAATAGGTGGCGAGCACCTCCTTATCCATACGCGGATAACGCATGACGCGACCTTCGAGGTTGGCCACGGACGAGGCTTTGATGAGGTTGACCAGGCCTTCGTCGTTTTCGGCCCACATGGTCAAGTGGGTGATAAGACCACCACCGGAGACGTCGTCGCGGCGCTGGGCTTCGGTACCCCAATGCACGCGGGACTTGTCTTGACGTGCGGTTTCCGGGGTCACATAAGCTTCGATGCCGATGATGGGCTTGACGCCATTGGCCACGCAGTTGGTGTACATCTCGTAGGCGCCATGCATGTTGCCATGGTCGGTGATGCCGACCGCAGGCATGCCAAGTTCGGCGGCGCGTTTGGCCAAATCCGGAATCTTCGACGCACCATCGAGCAGCGAATAGTGCGTGTGGTTATGCAGTTGCACAAAGTTGTTCCCGTAATCAGCCATGCGCTCCACCATACCGTGTGGTCTGGGCGGCGGTAAATATTTACCGGCGATTATCGTGGTTGGCCAGTTAATTAGATGCAGCCACTCCGCATGGTCTCTTTTCGCTCTTTTTTTATGCAGTATCGCCGTGCTTTCACAACATTGTGGATAACTCAGCAAGCTAGAACCACATACCCCGTTTCAGCTGGACAAGGGCTTCCCGCCTTCTTTACGCTCAAAACAAACGTCGCCTCAGCAGAAGGAAATGATTGTCATGCCTGGATCTCAGATTTCATTCGCATTATATTCGGTATACTTAAAATCATTGTTACAAAATAATAATTTTGGGTATACTTTGATTATGGTTCTGGACATCAATCAGCGGATGCTCACCACGCAAGAAACCGCGCAACGATTAGGCGTAAGTACAGCCCGCGTATCCGCGCTTGTCAAAAATGACGACCTGCAGTCAATCGCTGTGGGAAAAACTCGACTCATTACTGCTTTATCCGTTGCGCAGCATCAGCATCAAGATTCCCGACCGGGACGCTTATTTGCTCCGCACATTGCTCTGGGCACTTTATATCTGCTTTCTGGAGTCGAGGCAACATGGCTCAATGCAAAAGAGAGATACCGGATCAGAAACTATTTGAAAACAGTCAAGGCCGACCGTTTGGCACGCCTATGCGCCAGACGCGCCACGACAATGGATATGTGGTGTCCCAGCGACGCAATACCGATGTTAGTTTCAGATATTGCCATTTCCGCCGCAACAGGTGAATTGGCGGTTGCATTCGGCCTGGCCAGAACCGACAAGGTCGAGGGGTATATCGCATCCGATTCCTTGGAATACTTAGTGGACCATTATGATCTGGAAACAGACCTAGCTCCTTCTACGGTTCGATTGCATATTTCAGAACTCATAGACAAACAAACCAGCTCTATGCCCGTAGGCATATGCGCCGTGGACCTCACCGAATCCTTTGATATAAGGGAGCGCAACGCAGGACTTGTCATGCTTGAACATCTGTTAACCGGATTCCGCTCGAATAGTGCACGAGAGAAGGTCGGCAATGCAATCAATTAACATCCAATGCATCTCCCACCCGTGGAGCACGGTTCACGATCTCTCCATTGCAGACCCTACTGGAAATTGGTTATTGGCAGGTGGACTGATGGTACAAGTGCACGCAATATTAGGAGGGCTTCCAATTCGCCCGACACAGGATGCAGACTTACTTATGGATCTCATCTCACAGCCCAATGAAGCGAACCGCGTCCGACACCTGCTATCCAGCTTTGGTTTCACGATTCATCCGGGCACACTAACCGGATACACAACCAGAATGGTATCCGTAAACGGCAGTATCGTAGATGTACTTGTTGCAGATCATCTGCCTAACCACTTGGCCAAGGAATCGACGTATTCAGGATTCCCCATATTACCGATGCCAGGCGGAGCCCAAGCCATCGAACGTAGCATGACGGTGGAAATTGATTCTGGAACAGACCGTTTTCCCCTTCGTGTTCCTGACTTACTCGGTGCGACCATGCTCAAAAGTGCTGCATGGGAAACAGACAAGGCACGAGATAGGAGCAGACACTTATCTGATGCCGCTCTTCTGCTGTCTCTGATGAGAGAACCACAAATCGAATTAGCTCGACTGCACAGCAAAACTGACAGGAAACGTATACGGACTCTGACACAGCATCTAGGACGCGATGCAGAGGCATGGGATTTTCTCAATCTCGACCACAGAAGATATGGGCTACGAGCATTACAGATATTGGCCCAGTACTAGCTTTTGCTGATATATCCATTAGCCCGACATCACGGCCGAGGTTACCCGTTTGCGATGTCGGGCTAGAGAGACTACGGCAATAACCACATGCCTCGTCCGACTTTACACACGAGAACCATCAAACGTTACAGCGGAACCGCACATGCTGCCAATCTTTGATTATTACCATAAGTACGGGAGCATCTCCACACCGAAGAACAGGAAGATATCTACCGCCTATCCTGTTCTTCGATGATGCTGGTAGCCATGAAAGTCAAGGGACAAGATAATCGGCAAACTGATGCGAAACCCTTATCAGTGGTAGTTGATTCCGCATCTCAATCCACGGCACGACTTGATGCCATGGAGTCGATAGTGGACATGCTGCTGCGCAATGGAGACTGAGTCGCTTGTGCCCGCAACGGCAAGCGCAAACCAGTGCGTAACAACGTGCATATCGATTTCGACCAAATCGAGTCCGATAGGTTCGGGATACGCTTCACAAGCACCGAAAAGTCGGAAGACGACAATATCGGGCAGACCGCGCAACGTAGATTTATGGAATGCGCGCAATCCCTAAGGTCCTATGAATTAGCGGAACGATATGACTGGGACAGTAGAACGAAACGCCGCAATTCTTCACGCACCATCGGCATCACTTTTAGCAATTCATCTGCACACTGGCCCTTGACACTAACATACAAAATACCTGCCACTACGCGGGGATTCATCCTCCTGTACACAGGCGAAGCAATTCCCTTACCCGACTGGAAACACGCGCTGATTCCCCTGGGCAAATCAATGTTGCGGCGAATTATCGATGCATGGTATGAACAGAACACAATCAGTTCAGTTTGTTTTTACGAAAGGGAAAACCCGATTCTCGAAGTGAACAATAGCTCAGTAAGCCGAATGACAAAGTACTACAAAACATTAGCGAGAATAGATACATTCAGTAGTCAATTCATGCCGAAACGCAGCGAAGCTATTCGTTACGTTGAGGTACCACCAGACATATTGCAATGGGGACCAATACACGACCGGCAGCAACTCTTTGTATCAAAATCTCGAATTCTCGTCGCGGTTCCTGCAATCAGCAAAAGCTAGACGTAGAAATCATGCGTAACATTCATGCACAAAGAAAAAGCGACCACCCAACAATCTACGTTCTGAGCAAATTCCACTCCGCATCGGGCTCCCTTTTTCGCGCGGCATCGAGAAGACCACTTAATGTCCGGTGCGTTGTTGGCGAGTCCCGTCACTCGCCAACAACGTACCAGATTCACCATATTGTCAGCGACATTTCTGAACTACCATAAACCACCAAATACAACTAGATACTAGGAGGAAATCATGCGGCGGCGATGCTCTTTCTGATCATCGTGCGCCACTGGACGCGGCTAACAGAAGAAACCGTCTGAAATTGTAGGGATCTTAGAATTGTAAGAGCTTCTCTATCCAAAGTTAACAAGTTACAAATTCTGCGATTCTGCATCGTGCAATCGAAGCTAATTCGTTCTAAACCGTAATAATCGAACAGCCTCTGTAACAAACTGCCCCACTGGCCAAGCATCTCTATCAAGCTGCTGGGCGACGTCATATTTCGCACAGTCATATATCTCTTATCCGAATACAGAGGTATGTATTGTGGAGCTTTGATCATTTCCGTCTTCTTCGCACCCATTCCCTTGGAAGAATTCGCGATATACCAAACATATGCGCATGGCGGATCATGCAGGATGCATCGGATTAACTCCAACATTTCATAAAGACAATTCTTAACCTCTTTATCGCAATCCAGAGCTATACTAGCGAATCTGAAATCTTCGCTACTCTCATAATGCCTAATCTGAAGCCCATGTCTTTCCGTATCCTCCTGGGGCCAGTTCTGATTGGCTTCCACTAGAAGGTTAAGACTATCGACAATCTCATTGATACAGAACTCAGATACATCCTTCATCGAATCGCTGCGCACTCGCATCTGAATATCGCAATCCGTTTTCTCAGTGAATATATGATTCACCCAACGCGCGCCGGTTATCTTATATTCAGAGAAATGAAGCATACAATCATCTATTGTTCTTCGAACACTACTTAACTGAGCAAGTATCTTTAATTCATCTAACCCAATCGAGCAATGAGTGTCTCCACAACTAAATTGTATTGTCGATATCTCATATTTAAGAAATACATAACGCAAGCAGTCAGACCAAGATTGAAAGCGAGCGAAAGTGTCGGAGGGCAATGACTCGGCATCAACAGCATCTCCAGTTTCAAGAGGACTGCAGCCAATATTACGTGTCCCCTCAGACTGCAGACTATTACTTTCATTGGGATAGCTTTGAAACGCATTGCACAAAAACGTCAAAATGGTGACGGCTGTACGATTATAGACAGATTGAAAATCGAAAGTCATCTTTCCATTCACGCCAGCTTGTAACACGTAACAATCAGAAACATATTCATTCGAGCCGTCAGAAGGACGAAGATCATACTGACATAAGGCAGCACCCAAATGCTCAATATACGTCAGACGTTCAAAGTACTTCTGTATTGCTACACCGATTTCGCCGTAAAGCGTTCGTGCAAGTTCAGCGGGAATCCCCTCGCCTTCATCTTGGATTACCTTCATGGTCACTGACACGGTTAATTAACTCTTTCACTGGGCAATCGGCATCTTGCAGAATCGGTCATCATCCGAGCACCGACCAAACCCAATTACCGTGACTTCCCCACCTGAATCGATTTGGTCATCGAAACTCATACCCCAAATGATTGCGGCATCTGGCTGAACGCAGGCACGTACTTCATCAACTGCACACGTTACTTTCTGGAGTGTTTCATGACTTAAGCAGACAACAGAAATGCAAATCGCATCCATCATTTTCATTGTTTCATCTGAGAATGTTGCCATCGCATGCTTTGCAGCTTCAACGACCCCATCCTCTCCATCCGCACGAGCGACACTTATCCAAGCCAAATCATTACCGTTCAGCAGTGCTTTGATATCAGACCAATCATTGTGTATATAAGAATCCATGTCGGATATAATATCCAACGCCCTCAAACTAGTACTCAGGTCCTTCGCCGCCCGCAACTCTTGCTTGTCCATTTTAACTCCTTATCGTAGACCAATGCTCATTCCCGATAATATGCGAGTCAATTTCTTGACGGTATATATCTACCGGATTATTATTTGCAATATATTGTTGAATAAGTATCTGACCAGTTATGCAGCAATACCACCATCCACACCACTGTAAAAGTGTTATACTTAATTAACCAGAAGAAATCAAAGGAGATATGATGGAAAAAATAGTTGATACTCAAGAGCCAATTAGTTTTCTTGAATTACTCGGCTTCTCTGACTCAACACTTCAAGAATACACAATCAGACTTAATCAAAGTAATGAAAACTGGTTTGACGTCACAAATACCTATTATTCCAATAATCAACAACTTATGGATTGGGTTTTCACAAAGACCTGGGCTAATGATGCGAAGACAAAGGGAAAGATACCGACAAATAAGGTCTTACAATTCATTCAATTGTATAAAGACGAAAAACCAACAATCCATTGGCTATTTATAGGTGGATTCGAAATTATTGGCGAATCACTCCAGGCTAATGGGAATACATTATATGAGTATAAAACAATACCACAATTCAAAACCCTATCTGGACGATCAGTTGTCAAATATAGAAAATATCGAGGCGACACGCAACTTATTAATGATTTGAGGAATAATGATCGTCGAAAACGTTTCATCTCTAATCTAGCTCTTGACAAAATCACGCAATCTCCGATTTCTGCACAACCATTTCCTGGATATCTGAATATCCGTCTTTCCTTCCCTGAACTTGCCGCAGCTGTTAAAAATGATGAATGGAGAAGTGCCCTGAACAGCATAAATGCTGTATATCTCCAAACCGATACGCTAACCGGATGGCACTATGTAGGTTCCGCATACAGCAGAAAGGGCGGAACTCATGGATTACTCTCACGTTGGGAAGAATATGTCAGCGGAGATCATACAGGCGAAAATAAGCAACTCCAACAACTCGTCAAAAGCAAAGGAAAAGAATACATAGAAGACAACTTTCAATATTCAATTCTTGAGATATTCGACTCTCGTATCAGCATTAAAGATATTATTCGCCGAGAACATTGGTGGATGACAACATTAAGCTCTGTCTACGATCCAGAAGGCAATCCGGAAAACTGTCACGGGTACAACACGAAATTGGAATGGAACCGAACAGCCGAAGGCAAACCAGCTGATAAAGCATAGTCAAGAATGAGTAGGTTGGCGGGGCATCGACAACCTACTCATTAATTTATTGATTACGATATGCGAATAATCCTGCACCCAATGAGTCCCACAAGCCATCGCTGCGCCACAGCAAAACCGGAATATCGATGTTCTAGAGCTTCGGCGTAGAGGGCTTGTTGTTGGGAGTATTCGTTGCGGAGGCGTTGAGACCAGTCTTCTACTGTTTCGTCCGGGCGCATTTTGTCGGTTTTGTAGTCGAAGAGGGTGATGGCCTTGGTGGCGGAATCAAGGAAATAGCCGTCTATGATGCCTCGGACCACGATTGTACAGTCACCTCGCTCGGCAACGTTGCCGCTGCCATTCTTCATGTTGGGCACGCCACCAGCCATGCCGCTACCGTTCACCTTGGCATTAAGCCGGTTACGTTCAATCAACATCGAGAATGGCTCTTCCCGGAACAAAGTATCCCGGTGAGCTCGTATTTGCGCCGATAGCGGGCAATTTTCTCCAGTGACAAACCAGAGCAAGCCTTCCAACTCGCGCGTCAGCACGATATGGGCCACTTGCGGCGTGATGACACGATTCGCTTCCAAACGCCCAACGATGCTCCTCAGCTCGGCTTCGCACTGCTCACGGAACGGCTCGGTACCCCAATCAAAGAGCTCCAGCACATTGTGGACCGCAGTACCCACCTCCGAAGCAGATGGCTCAACGTCGGATGCCTTCTTCATAAAGTCAGGAATAAAGAACCCACTATGTGCTTCCCGCCTTTGCTTCCAATCATCTAGATTGTCTTCCAGCATGGCGCTTGACGCAGCTCTGTCAGCAGGAGGCGATGCAGTTGGCGAATCAGCATCATCAGATATAGATTCCGCATCATCAATCATCCAGCTGCGAGCCTTGGAGGAACTCACCACCACCGGTACACGCAGAGGCTCCTCAGGCAGCCGCAAACCAGTCACATCAATACGTTTATTGATATAGCCATACCCGTCCGTTCGCTCATTCATAGTGGTCGTCGGCTCAGGCGCAGCACTGCAGAATCGAATCGTAATGGCCCTGCCCGTCGCCGCCATAGCCGGCGCTGTTTCCTGTAGTCCCGCAGCAAGATTCCACGCACGGACCTCATTAGGGCGAAGAATCGCAGACGAATCATCATCTGCATCTCCAGACGCCAGCAATGATCCTAGAATCCAATAGAGATAATTGGGGCTACCACTATTCTTGACCACCGTTCGTGGATCTATGGTGCGTCCATCGCCGCTTAGCGCGATGCCTTGAGCCATCGTACGCAAATTCAGATTGCCATCATCGTTCTTTCCTGGGCGATACGATCCCGCGATAATCAGCTTGCGTTCGGCACGAGTCATCGCCACATAGAGCAAACGAAGTTCCTCTGCCGCCTCCAACTCCTTGGCCCGCGAATCAATCACTGCGCGCTGGAAAGTATCCACTCGAACATGGTTACGTTGGTCAACCAACGATAAGGCACCTTCGCCATATTCGGCAACAGCCCCATCCTCATTCCTTGTCTGATGAGCAATCGTGCGAACGGCAGCGGTTCTCGATCCGGTCAGCAGATTATTGCTGGCACCCATGAGTATCACGACGGGCCATTGCAATCCCTTGGATTTATGAATCGTCATGATATGCACGGCGTTTTTGGTAGGCACTGTTGAAGCTTCTTCACCGGAGCCACTCGCGGACCACATTGTTACGGCATCAAGGAATGGTTGCAATCCACGCTCCTGAGCTACAGCAAATGCACCAGCCTTTTCTACAAGCAAGCGCAGGTTCGCCTGCCGTCGCTCACCTTCAGGCATATTGCCCGCGAAATCGAACAAGCCAGAAACGGCATAAAGATGCCACAACGAATCAGACAGAGAGTGAACTCGCGCATAATCGCATGCGGCATCATAGATTCGCAGGAATGCCGATATCTTTGCAAGCAACACATCAGAAGAAAGAACAGCCGATTCATCAGCTTCTCCCCCACTCTCAGCAATCCGCCGCATAACGTCAAATAGCCAGCCTCTGTTATGCAGACGAATCCGCGCCAAATCATCATCCGTGAACCCCATAGTCCGTAGCACCGCAACCAACGGCACATCCTGATGACGATTGGCGATAATACGCAACCAATCCAAGGCGATCTGTATCTCCGGCTGACGATACAGGTCTCCAACGCCCTGTACTTCGACTGGAATGCCGACACGATATAGTCGGTCAGCCAGGTCGGCAAAATGCGTGGCACCACGAGCCAGCACCGCGATATCACCATATGAATACTGCGCGCGAGGGCCCTCGCAGAGCTCCTGGACACGGCGCACTATCATGTCCACCTGTAATTCGTCCTTGCCGGTGCGAACCGGCGGTGCAGTGTCAGTGCCGTTTTCATCAGCCACAACATCAGCACTCAAGTCAGGCGCCGCGTTACTCACCAACAATTCAATGGCTTCTGTATCGAATGGTCTACCTGCTTGCTTTGCCGAGCCGATTTGCAACTGTTCCTTCAGGTAATCGGTCGCACCCATATTCGGCGTCATCAGCCGGGCGAATACCGTATTCACAAAAGTAATGATCTCCGGCACCGATCGATAGTTCACCCACAATTCCCGGCGATGGCTCGCATCCGTAACACTACTGCAGATATCGCCGAATTCCTCTGGCGAGGCATCGCGAAACCCGTAAATGCTTTGCTTCACATCGCCGACCATGGTGAGTTTGGTTGCGTTTCGACTGATTTCGCGGATGAATCGATTCTGCAGGGCGTTATTATCCTGGCATTCATCCACATAAATGTATCGCCACTGAGCGCTAATACGCTTGGCCACGTCAGGCTGCTGCATGGCATCCAATGCCCAGAAAGCCACATCACTGAACTCCGCTACGGACTCTTGCTGTTTCGCAAGCGCATACTGCTGGTCGAACGTGGTGATGAGCGCAACCAATCCTTCGAGTCTTCGCACAGCGACCTCATCAAGTGAGTCCACTTGTTCAGCGGTAAAGGCTAGTTTCGATTGCAAATCAGAAACGATCCCTTTAATGCCCCGCACCGTTTCCGCCAAGCGACGGCCCAGTTCGCTGTCTTTGGGTACGGCGATTGCCGTACTCTTAAGAATGGCGGTTTTGCCGACAGTAATGCGCTTGGGCAGTACGTCCAATGGATTGGCATCGATAACACGAGCACGAACTGCATTCCATGATTCGCTACGCAAGTACTGAGGCAAATCGCATATCATCCGCAATGATTGGACTACCGTATCTTGCTGCGCGGTGTGCGCATCGTGGCAGCTGGCGAGCGCCTCATCAAGACACGATCGCAATTCGGCAAGAGGATGTTCTGCCATATCAATCCAGCCTTGGAAATAACGGTCCAAATATTCATTGCCGTATTCACCACCAACGACCTGATTCAGCGACGCAATGTTGAACCGATATGGTTCGGCGAGCCGGCTAAGCCAACCGATGCGGTTGGGCTTGGTGAGTGCCTTGTCATACAGGCTCATCATGGTGGCGCGCAAGTCACCATCATGCCGGGGCCCTTGCATGTTGTCCAACACATCCATGAACCGCGCGTGCATTGAGTTGCGCTCGTCATACCACGATTCGAATAACACGTCGAGTGTTTGGCCTCTCAGCCGGTTCTTCATGGCATCATCAGCAAGAATCTGGAATCCTGGAGTCACCGGCAATGTATCGGCATTGCGATCCACGATTCTTTTGGAGAGCGCATCAATAGTGCTGATTTGCACGGTTGGCAGATCGTTCAAGGCAACGGAGAATACGGTTTGCGCATGGTGGCAATCGTGCAGAATCGTACGCGCCAGTTCGCTGTCGTCTCCACCTAATTGATAGTCCGTATCCAAGAGCACGAGTGAACCCGGCTGGCATCCATGATTGCGCCGCGCATACAGAATGGCGTACTGCAGGTTCTGTTCCAAGCGCCGGCGAATTTCTGCGGCTGCGGCAACGGTGAAAGTAATAATTAACGATTCGCGGATGGATGAATGTGCTTCGTCTGCATTACGGTTCAGCAAGTCCAGCAGAATATCCTGCAAGAGTTGAGTGGTTTTGCCGGTGCCTGCGGATGCGCTGATGACGTAGGGCATGGTGTTTGTCGGAAAATCGTCCGAGAGAATATCCGCATCTTCCGACCTAGGTAATGCATCAACATGTTCTATCATGCCTTGCCTCCTTCAGATGAATTATTCATATGAAGAGCCGCTTCTTTGAGCTCCAGCAATGTCACTGCTGGCTCCACCTCGAATATGTTGCTATTCAGTACATCCCACGCCATGATGTCGGCCACATCGCTGTAGGCAAGACCATCACGGCCGTCAACCAAAGAACGATAAGGGCGCACCGGCAGTTTGCCGTCCAATATGTTCTGGCAGGCACCCACTATTTTCCCGTGTACATAATCCGCTATGCCACGAAATTCTTCCGCACTCAGTTGTTCGATACCGATGCCGGTTTCGTCGGATTCGCCTATAAGCACGCCACTGTTCGGCATATCAAAGCCTCGCCATACGTTTCTGATGCGCATGTTCTGAGCACTTGAATCGTCACTTGGCTCATCGAACAGACTCGTTGATCCATCGTCTGCGCTCGGCAACATGTTGTATTGGTTATTCAGTGCGATGCGTTCTCGAATGGTTGCGCTGGGTTTAATCGGGAGAAAGAACATGCCTGCTACTGGCATTCCGGAGTTGCGCTGGGCGGCAGAAGCATACGTAAACAGCTGAAGTTCATGGCCGTAGTACACATTTGAAGCGCGGCCGCCATCATTGCGAGACGGTTTGCCGAACAACGTACGGGCAGAAGACTTATAGTCCAGCACAACAATGCCGGCGCTCTCTCGCGAACTATTGGTATCGCGAATTACCGTATCAATGCGGTCGACCTTGCCATTGATACGCAATGCAACCGGGATTTCCTTGTCCTTCGCCCTACCGATTAATTGTTCCCCTGAATATGGCGACTGCCATGCACCGGTCGTTCCTCCAACGTTGCCAAATACTTGCTCTACACACGTAGGCGTAAGCATCGTCTGTGCGGACGATAATGCCTCACGTTGCGCAGCAGCATCGACGGCAAAATCCATCAGCGTATCGACCAGCTGACGATGAATCATACGCATACGATTACTGGACCGCAGCACCTCCATACGCGGGTCTTCGTTCAGCACCGTCCACTGATTGCAGCCTCGATCCAGTCTGGAATAGTCGGCGATAAGCTCTTGCATGTCTGTTGCAGTGGGTTGAGGTGGCAAGCCGTTCAAATCTCGTTCGTTCTTGTGTCGCTCGATCCAGGCATTGACCGCATGTTCCAGCACTGCATGATAGAACGTGCCTTCAAGCGCGGCATCAAAAGCGAACGCATTTGCCACGTTAACTTTCAATCCGTATTTCAGGAAATACTCATACGGATTGCGATAGTACGTTTCTATTGCCGAAACCGATGCATTGAACACACGAGTCGAGATCGAAGGATCTGCACCATGAGTGCGATAAACGCGATGCGCATAATCCGGCCTAGTGAACAACCGATATGCCAGTTCGCTGTCAAGGGGACGATACTCTGTTTCAACGGTCGGCACAGCGCGTTTGCTCGCTCCGATGATTTCGCTCGTATCCGATGTACCCGTCTCCCATTGGCTGATATATGGCGAGCATGCTTGTGCAGCGTTACGCAGACTCTTTGGATAGGTCATAGACAACTGCTGCGTTGCGCTGGCAACAACACCGTTAAACCATAGCGGTTCTTGCCCGGACCTACGTTCCACCGTACCGGAAAGTACATTCCACGCTTCCAAAGTCTTGCCTTGGGAAGTCAGGAACTGTGACAGATCCAGCCGCTCGCCGTCATCGAGCAGACCGGTCTCATGCGGAATCGCAGGCAATTGAGATTCACTGCAACCCAGAACAATCACATATCTGTATGGATGTAAAGGCGATGACATCGGCAATACGTCCACGGCGCTGGCGGAGACCGGACACGAATCGATTGACTGCGCGGCGAGCGTCGAAGCTAGATTTCTAGCAAAGATTCCTACATATTCAGCAAAATAATCGTTACCGAGCTGTTGAACCATGTCGTCAAACGCATTCATGATGACGGTCCAAACTGGCGCGGATCCTTCAATGGGTTGGGCGTATTCGGTAAGAAAACCAACCATCCCGCCTAGAGCCTCCCGCACGGTTGCGCTAGGCCGCGGCCGAAACACATCAACGGCTTGCTGAATCAGCGAACGAATCTTCTGCAAATGTGCAGCGAACGGTATGTCTGTATCGATCCATACCGTTGCCGGATTGTTGGAGTTCAGCTGATTTTCAATGTCATCGATTGCCGTTGGAGTCAAGTTCAGATACCGGCTGAAGATACCGGAACGCAGTATGCGCAGGATGGACTGGGGTTGAAGTTCGTAGGTCGCGGAATCAAGCAGTCCCAGAATCGCATCAGCGAACGGATGGTCAAGCATCGTACTGGACGCGGCAATATTAATCGGTATCCCCTGATACGTGAATTCCGATGCAATTTGGGCTTGATATGAGCCAAGGTCTCGTGAGGTGACCAGCACATCACCGTATGAAATTTCTGGATTGTCCGCGATGAACTTCTTGATGGACGCTGCCACATAGCGCACTTCGGCAGTAGTATCCGGCATCGCACACACTGATGTAGAAGCGGATGAAGCGAAAATACTGGCCAGCGTATTTCGGTTTCCATCATCGCGTCTCTGCAATGCTTCCAGATAATCCGGATCAGAACCGGCACCAACCATCACCGTCAGATGCACGTATTGCGCAAGTGTATGAACTATCCTCATCTCCGAAGCGTTGAGGTGTGCGAAACCGTACAGATAGAACCAGCGATTACTCCCATGCCGCCGTGCCCATGCACATATGGTTTCATAGGTGGCTCCGGGGAATGTATACCGTTTACCTAACCGTTGCTCCACCAGTTGCAGCAAAGAGCCAAGCACCGAAAGTCGAGCATTCGACTGATGAGCGGCCAGAGCAAGCACCTCTTCAGCACTGACCCCATCATTATGCAATTCAACAATTTGCTTGGTGAACTGGTCAATAGCCTCAAACGAGTCACCAACCTGATTACGCAACGATTCATTATCATTCAGACACTTCGTTACGTAATTTCTCAGCGACATCATGCTGATTGATGGGCGAATGTACCTTCCATAATCCTGGTTGCCGATAATCGAGCTCATCATGCTTGCCAGAGAATGGACACCCACATTCATCCCCGGTTCCAGACGTTCGCGGAATTCCGGTCGGACCATCGACTGCAGTACTTGCTTTTCCACATATGCGCGCAAGCTTGCCGGTGTCAGAATAACGAATCGTCCACGGCAACTATCCGGAAAATCTGCTTCCGTACATCCGGCACCATCAGAAAGGACATGATCAATCAGGGCATGAATGTCATCACACCCTCGCTCGGGCCGTATCACTATGACACTCATACCTTACCCTCCCCAGTGAGTTGTATCTGTTCTCAGCATATAACTGACGCAACAAATATCTGGGACTTCGCGCATGACACTTTGCACTCTTACGCAAGCCTAGTGATTTCGTAGTATCACATTGCCGCCTAAGCACACACATATTGTTCAATCGCACGTCCTATTGGCCATTTGAAAGACTCACACTGGAGCTGTTGCCGGGTTATGCGATCCCAATCCGAACCATTCGGAACGGTTTCATCTGCATCCTTTTGCGCGCAAGGACTTGCATCCACTACATCCGACAATAAATTACCCTGTCCATGAGATTGTGCTGCTCTGTATTGCCTTTCCGTCTCGATAAGGTCGCTGACGCATCGAGCAAGAGCTCTCCTGCATGGGTTGACGCAATCAAAAGCACCGGATTGAATGAGGTAATTGATATTCCCTGCATTGCAATATTTCAATGAAATACGACGTATAAAGTCGTTAAAGCCGCGATAGACGCCACCCTTATTGCGGGTTGAAACGATGTCTTTCGTTAATTGTTCTGAAATGCCCCGTATTGCATTAAAACCGAGCTGAATTCCATATGCCGATTTCTCATCGTCACCGGTACTGGGATACGCTGTCGCATAATATTGAGATTGATTAATGTTTGGCATTCTTACATGAATACCTAAACAGTACATTTCTTCAAATATACTTTCCAGTTTCGCTCTAGCGCCATCCTCGTTATAACTATTCAACATTGCGGTCATGAATTCGATTGTGTATAACGTTTTCACATAGGCGACACGGTATGCGAACATTGCACGAGCAACAGCATCTGCGCGGTCGGCACCTCTGCTATGGCATATGTCAATTAGCTCCGCAAAAGAGGTAAGCTTCTGCCGCATCAGTTCGCTCTTCATTCCATCCAAGAATGGAATACCGGCCGTATAGCCCGCGGACAATAAGTCATACACACGACTCTCATCCAACGAACTGCAAGAATCGTCCCATATTTGCTGCACGTTGCAATCCGGTATGAATCGAAGGGCATCCTGCACCACCTGCAAAACTCTCGAACCTACAATACGGAGACGAGGAAGCCCAAGTTCATCACAGCCTTTTGCATCAAACGCGGTGCTTTCTGCCCCCGAAGGAAAACGAACAATGGACGTTACTTCGGCAAGGGGCTTGTTGCAAAGAGCCAACACACCACTGCGAACGGAACAGTCATATATACAGTCTTTCAACCCATCCGCAATAGCCTTCTTGGCGTTATCCTGCAACCAAACCTCAGCCGAGGATACATCCCAGAACCGTTGATATCCGCATACATGCGACACATCTTTCACTGCCTTGGCATCGTTAAAACGGCTGTATGCAATTACAGCAGCTGCATAACCATTCCCATATCGGTCGCATAGATATTGCAATACCCGCCTGGACAGTCCCCGTTCCGTTTGCAAAACAGCTGTAGGAAAGACTGAATCTTGAAAATCAGTAAAGGGTAAATCGTATTCGATGGGATCAATCTCACTAATCCCCAGCGCATAGGCGACAAGGCTGCGAGCCAACATCCCTTTCCCGGACCCGACCAAATGCCCCTCTTCTCGCAATCGATTCGTACAATATGCGACGGCCATCAAGTATTCTTCAGCATGGGTTTCACGAATCACAGCCATTTCGTGTTGAGCACGATTCCACACTGAATCCGGTATGCTTCCATACTTCGTTTGCAGCCATCCTTCAACTTCCCCTTGAAGAATTTCACTCGACGCTCGGCCATCAGCACCAACATGCTGCGGCATTAATGAGCCATCTTCCGCTACACAAAATCTGGTATCGCACCGCTCTGCTATGAGCAACGTATTGTCGCATGCTTCAGGCACATCGGAGAACAGAGACCGCATAACCGCAGATGAACGCAAATAATACTCCTCGCTTTCAAACTTGAAACGATGAGGACTATCCATCACATCACCTGTTTCAATGCATATACGCACATCATGTTTTAGACTGTCATCACGCTTTGCATAATGCACATCACTAGTTGCGACTAACGGCGCATTAATTCGTTTCGCCAGTTCCACTAGATCATTCCCGATTTGGTGCTCAATGGACAAACCATGATCCATGATTTCTATAAAGAAATTATCTCGACCGAAAATATCCTGTAGTTCACCGGCCATTCGCAACGCTTCATCAAATTGTCCAAGCAACAATCTTGTCGGAATGGCTCCAGACATGCAGCCCGACCCACAAATAAGTCCTTTTGCAAATGATGACAAGACATTGTTATCCATGCGAGGATAACGCGAGACCAGACCTTCGAGATTCGCCACGGAAGATGCTTTCATGAGATTGACAAGACCTTCATCGGACTCTGCCCATAGCGTCAAGTGAGTAAACAGCCCACCACCGCTGACATCATAAGGATTACGAGGCACACAAGTAACACTTCTTCGAGTATTCCTCTCTTTCCACGAATTATCCCAAGATACGCATCTCGTATCCGTGCGGTCAGTTTCTGGCGTTACGTATGCTTCAACACCCAAAACCGGCTTAATACCTCGCTGACGTCCTGCTTTCCAGAACTCCATCAAACCGCCGACACTGCCGTGATCAGTCAGACCAATTGCTGGCTGACCTAATCGTTGCGCTTCACTCATCAGCTCGCTCACAGTAGAGACACCATCTGCCAGCGAATAGTCACTATGTACATGCAAATTAACGAAATCCCGCATAAGAGCACCGCCTCCATAGTCATGGTTGCATCGAATTCGAATCGGCTGCATGTTCAGTTTCCTGCCGCGCTACAATCAACGGTAATTATCTACTGGTTCTTGAAGCAGTCTCGATACTCAGCGAGAGGAACATGATGGCCGTCTCATCGCAACAAGCAACACCTTCCACTGCGCAGATTGTCATCGAGATTCTCGAACTGCTGGATGCGCATACAGACCGCGAGCACGGGATTACTGCCACTGAGATCAGCAAGCGCATCAGCGTTTCGGAAAAGACCGTACGAGGGCATCTCAAGGCGTTGCGCGACATGCAACCATTCGGCCGTCGGGTGGAGCATCTGGAGCGTCGAGACCTGCTCTCTGCTGAAAGCGCTGACCCAAAACCGGGATGGTACATTGAACCGGTGTTTGATACGGCCCAGATGCGTCTGCTTGCGGACGGCGCGGTAATATCACGGTCTGACAGCGAATATCTGAGCGACCTTATCGCCAAAATCTATACGTTCGCGGGCAAGTCGGGCCAATTGCGCGGTCTGAGGCAGCTCACTACGCCAAAGAATTACAACACCGAGTTTCTCAACAATATCGAAATGCTCAACGATGCCATCGAACACGAACGAGTAATTCGATTCCGTTACTGCACCTATGACATTGATGGCAATCTGGTTCCTCGCCGCGACAATGCGGGTGAAATCAAAGAATACCAAGCCGATCCGTACCATCTGATGTACAAGAACAACAAATACTATCTGATTTGCCACATGCATCAGCATGACAGTCTCTCGTATCTGCACGTAGAACGTTTCCGCAACCTTTACGTCGAGGAGACTGATCATGCGCTCAATCGCTCACTGGATAGCTTCAGTCCGATTCCGGGAACGCCGTTCAACATCGAAGAGCATATGGACGAACGCCCTTACCCCATGGATGGCGCAGCAGTACCGATTCACCTGCGTATTACCGGCACGCTGGAGCCCTTGTACGACTGGTTCGATAATGCCAAGGTCACTCAAATCAGCGCCAACGAATACGACGTGCATATCATGGCCAACGAATTAGCGACCTTGTGGTGGGCATTGCAATATGCCGATTCGCGCCTTATCGAAATACTTGAACCACAATCCTTACGCATTATGCTGCGAGATACTGGCGAATCTTTGCTAGAAAAGTATCGAGACTAGCTAGTCCCGCTATATTCTCACCAACGCTCAGCTCTTTTGTCGGCACTCGGCAATGAGGGCGGCACAGAGCAAAATGACCTGGGCGACGAGGTTGAACCAAATGAGCACGCCGATCAACGCGGCGAACGGGGCAAGCATCGGATTCCGGGAGGCTCCGGCTAATAGTCGCGCACCGAGAAGCTGCATTGCGGAAACCGTCAGAGATCCCAGTAACGCGCCGAGTATCGTGAATCGTCCGGCTTTGATGTGGGAAACCACGCGCAGCAGCAACATGAACAACGCGAAATTCAGCGCGACGCCGGTACCGAAACCGGTCATCTCCAAAAGCACGGTGCCGGGCAACGAACTGCTGGGGATGCCGCCCCATTGCAGCAGTCGGCGTACGATGCCGCCGGAAACCGTACCGGCCGCGGTCGAAAGAATGAACAGTATTGCGATGGCGATGGCGGCAAGCGTATCGCGTAACCTTGCGACGACGATATTGAGCTCGTCGCCGCAGTCGTCGAACATGGCCCGTACGGCGTGGCGCAGCGAGTTCATCCAGCCGGTCACCGTCCACCAGAATATGGCCAACGTGGCCAGACCGGTCCACGTCAATGTGCTTGACATGGTGCCTAGCGCGGAAGACGTCAGAAACGAGTCGGACACACCGGGAATGACTTCACGCACCGCGTCGATCAGCATCTGCCGCCAATCAATGTTGCCGACCATGATAAGGCCGAACACGCTCACCGCAATCCAGACGCCGGCAAAAAAGGCGAACAGCAGACCATATGCCAGACCATTCGCCAGCAGGGGGCCGTTCCGCGACACATACCGGTCGAGCACGCGCCCAGGCAGCGAACGCGCCCACGCGTCCGCTGCCCTGTCAATCGCACTCTTCAACCCATGCATAGTTCAACTGTATACGTCGCATCCCCAAGTCCACGGCATAGTACTTCTTTTCCTGCTTGAGAATCCTCTTGCCCTTGATGTCGTATCGGTGGGCCGGGTAGAGGATGAACGCGTCGTAGGCCGCGATCGTCGTCGGAACGGGCACGGTCAACGACTAGGAAACGGTTTTTATCAGCAGGAGATTCTGCAATCCGGATGGCATATACCGCCCGGCTTCATTACTGCTTTGGCTCATTTCTGTTCACTTCACGCTGGAGTACCGAGACACGTTGAGCGGAAATACCGGTAATTCACGTACGGTTACCGACCATTGGCCTGAATGGTACTCAGCATCAGCAGTCACTTGGGGTATGGTCATGACGGAGAGCCATCATGACGGAGAGCCATCATGACCGATCTCTCGTTATTCTGGGGTGAATCCGGCGAAGCCGGAACTGAATCTAAATATTAAAACGCATGATGCACACGTCGCGGAATTAGTCCACCAGAACTTCGGCATATTCGGCAGGTTCAGCGGGTTCGATGTGACGGGCACGCATGGCATCGAGGGCGGCGGCCAGGTCGGCCGGGTACTGGGACCGGACCGTGGTCCAGACGCGGGTGCGAGGATGGCGGAATTCGAGCTTCATGGCGTGCAGCCACTGCCGGTCAAGTCCCAAGGCCTCAGACAGCACCGGATTGGCACCATACATGGGGTCGCCGCACAGGGGATGCCCAATCGAGGAGAAATGCACGCGAATCTGATGGGTACGTCCGGTCTCC
>OIYE01000826.1_pt1 | contig 21164 bp, 19 predicted proteins | sample 1588091 | NCBI WGS metagenome assembly OIYE01 (sample SAMN03283265) | human gut metagenome | biome: human-associated habitat; material: feces | host: Homo sapiens | place: USA | collected 2013 | reverse complement strand
TATATATAAGATATCTCCGAAAGAAAATTGATGCAGGATATGAGAAAAAACTGATTCATACGGTACGCGGAACAGGCTATGTGATGAGGGAAGAATGATGAAATTATTATATGAAGCTAGTAATTTTACGATACAAGTACATTGGGTCGTTCCTTTTGCCATTCTTGGAATCATAGGACTTTTGTTGATTCTGTTTGCGAAAAAATCTTTTTTAAGCTGTTATCTGCCGTGTGTCTGGTAATTTGCGCTATAGCGGCATTACGCTTTGCTTTTGGATATATGCAGATAATTCACACTTATAAACAGGGAAATTATAAGAGTATTGAGGGATATGTAGAAAACTTTGTTCCGGCATCTTCCGGAGGAGAAGATATGGAGCAGGAAAGCTTTGATATCAAAGGCGTACATTTTTCTTATGGAGATCGTTTTATTAAAAAATATTGTAAAAATAGAAAAACGAAAATATTAAGATTTAGGATATAAAACACACTCTTTCGGATAGTGAAGAAAGAGTGTGTTTTATTTGTATAGATTTATGATAATTTACCTGATTTACTGCAAGATAAAGATACAGAACGTTTGATTGTCTGTACAGCAACCTTATTTGTATATTTGGTAGCAGTTGCAGAGGCGGTCGCGGTAGAATCAACTTTTTTTGATGATTTATTTGTGATTTTCCAGTTAGAGTTTACGCAAGTCGTAGTTACTGTAGATTTTGTACATTTAGAAGATTTTCCATTGTAAGTGAAAATACCAGAGACAGTAATTGTCCAAATTGTATTACCGGAACTGCTTTTATAGGTGGCGGTTTTATGTCCGTATTTTGTAGAAGTTGTAGAAAATAAACTGACAGTTGGTGAACAATCTATCTGTTCTTCAATGTAACTACCATCTTCAAAAACTTCAAGTGTGTGTATTTCATTAGTATTTGAGGCAAATACAAAAGTATTAGAATAAAAAATAAGTAAAAAAGATAGAATTATAATAGTGATTTTTTTCATTTTGTTTCATTACCTCCATAAGGCGCAGAGTCTTCAAAAATTTCTGTAGACTCATGAATAATTAAAGTATCTTTAGAATCTAAATAGGATTTATAAACTAAGACACCTTGATAAATTGTAAATATCAAAAAAATTCCTATAATAGTAATGATACCTATACGAATATAATTTGATTTTTTCATATGAGATAGTTGATAGCGGTCTTCAACATTCTGAAAGTAATTTTCTACAACATCTTTTGGTGTCCCGATCGCCTCGAGCATCGCTTCATAAGAACTGTCAGGAAATTCTTCCAAATATGCATCAATCTCAGTTTGAAACTGTTTTAAATACTCTTTTTCACGCTTTCCATAAAAGGGAAACTGTTTTTTGACCTCTTTAAAAAAACGCTTCTGATAGTCGGTATGGTTATGTGGTTTCATCGTTTGTCCTTTCCTTCTTTTTGATACACATCCCCGGAATAATCTAAAATTGATTGGATTCCGCCAATTACCTGTTGGTATTCCTTAAGCATCTGGTCTAGCTGATGAAAACCTTCTGGTTCCAAATGATAGTAAACACGTCTTCGATTTTGTTTTATGGTTGTCTCATAATTTGTAATATATCCTTCATTGATCATTCGATACAAAATCGGATATAGAGAAGAAACCTGCGACTTTATAATTCCGCCGGATGCTCTTTTCATAATCTGAGTCAACTGGTATCCATAACAATCGTGTTTTGCCAGAATACTAAGGATTAGCATATCCAATTTGTAGAGGTTATTACGATTGGCCATATTGCTAAGCTCCTTTCAATTACATGCTTATGTTCAATAGCATATTGACAAATATATTTTTATAAAATATAATTTGTTTGTAAAAAAGATAAAGGAAAGTTTTTTACTAAAGAGAAGAAAAGGAGGAGAATATGCAATATGAAAACATAAAATGAAAAAATCCATACAATACAAATGGCTCGCAACCGCTTCTGTAAAACAGAATGTATCATATGGATATGAACAGTATAACAAAGATGAAAGAAAATAGGAATGTAAAAAGGGTTATAATATCGCGAAACGAATTTGATAATTTTATTTGCAATATTATAACTTTGTTGATAAAGAGGAGAAACATGAAGAGATTATTTCATTTAATTGGAATCTTTGTAGCCTTGTTTTCGGTTTTATTTTTCTTCTATCTTGCAGACAAAAAAGATATAATAACGACAACTGAAAACGAATATACTTTTCAATTATCAAAATATATTACAAATACACACCTGGAAAAACTAGCCCAAAAGAGTGACGTAACAATTCAGTTAAAAGAGTTTCAAAATGTCAGTTTGGGTCATACCAAAATGACAATTACCTTTTTGAATCCGGGAAAAGATTTTAAAGAGGGAAGAAGGCCGAGTGTATTTCCGAAAGAGAAAATCATTTATCAGAGGTCAGATCAAAAGAAAAACCAAAAAGTACAGTTTTTTTCGGCAGTTGAATCCAATCAAAAGAAAATTGCAAAATTAAAAAAACTTCTGAAAGAAGAAAAATTTCAAGTTGAAACAGATGTAACAACGCCGACTCCTTTTGGAGCAGTAATGTTATTTAATACCCTGAACGCACAGTTTTTTGTGCAGATCTTTTTATTGGCAATTTTTTGTATTGCCTCTTATTATGTACACCGATCAAAAGAAATCGGGATTCTAAAATTAAACGGATGGAATAACGTACGTATTTCAATAAGAATTTTTAAAATGATCTTTTATCATACGATCATACCGGCGATAATTCTTATGGCATTGTTTAGTATCTATATACTAAAAATGGATCAATCCATGATTTTGACTTATTTGAGACTATGTATTTATATCAGCATATTTTTGTCGGTTGTCTATGGATTGGCATTGATTGTGGGTTCTGTTTTTATTCATAATATTGATGTTATAAATGCGGTAAAAAATAAGAAAAATTATGAAGTACATTTTTATTTAACCTTGTTAGTGAAAATCGTAATTACTGTAAGTGTAATGATCAATAGTTCGAATCTAATAGACCAGATAAATCACACGAAGCGAGTGATCGAAAGCGCCAGACAGCAAAATCAATGGAATTTGAGCATTTTGAATACTTCTGTATCTCCCAGTGAAAAAGTACAGAAAAGGCTCAACGAAATAATAGGAAGCCTGCCGGATCGGGATGTGTATAATTATACATCACCGGAGATTTTATATCAAACGACAGATGTATCAAAAACGCAGAGGACAGATTTTATTGATAACTATATGGAAATATCTTATAACGTTTTAGAAAAGGTGAAGGTTGTAGACAAAAACAATAAACGATTAAAACCAAAAGATTTTACCGGGAAAGCTGTTCTTCTGATTCCGCAAAAATATGAGAAAGATCAAGAGCGTATATTAAAAGAGCTTGGGATGGAAAAAACGGATATTTATTTTATAAAAGATCGGCAAGTATATCAGGACATGTTATCTCCGGGATACTATGCAATAGATCCGATCATTTATGCACATAAAGTAAAGAAACAGTTGTGGCTGCCAACGGGAGAAATTTTATATTCCTCGAAAGGTGCATCGGTATTGAATGAAGCAATAGAACAGGAAAAAATTGATCAATCAACTTTATATTTAAATACATTGAAGAGTGAAAATGATGTTTCCGTTTACAATGAACAGAGTCGGACGCTAGAAGCAATATTTTTTGTGATTATGAATATATCTTCCTATATTTTGTGTATTGTAACCATTACTGTAATTTATCTGGAGTTTCGCAAAAAAGAATTTGGAGTTTATGCTTTGTACCACAGAATACCTAAGAAAGCAATATTAAAATTTCTATGTTTTAATGAAGTCATTACATTGCTGTCAGCTTTGATGATTGAAAAAGAATTTTTATGTTTCGTTCTTTTCGAGATTGTTTTTTGTAGTCTGGCAATTTGGAAATATTTTTGCAGAAAGGCAGTTTTGATACTGAAAGGTGAATAAGGTATGTCGTATATTGAGTTAAAAAATATAGAGAAGTCTTATGGAAAAAAGATCGTTTTAAAGAATTTCAATTTATCGGTGGAGAGAGGAGAATTTGTCGGTATTCAAGGGGAGAGTGGAAAAGGGAAAAGCACACTTTTAAATATCATAGGTCTGTTAGAACCCTGTGAGGGGGAAATTTGGCTGAATGGTCATCGAGTCAGTTCTAAAGATTATCGGAAATTATCCAAGACTTTTAACATAAAAATAGGATATCTGTTTCAAAATTTTGCATTAATTGATGATGTTTCCGTATATGAGAATCTAAATATAGTACAATCTCTGGGAAATAAATCAGAGAAAAGGCAAAAGATAATAGAAGCGCTAAGACGGGTAGGCTTTGAAGAGGAAGTTTTGAAACAAAAAATTTATGAATTATCCGGCGGGGAACAGCAAAGGATCGCAGTAGCTCGAATTATGCTCTATGACAGTGATATAATTTTAGCGGATGAACCGACAGGCAGTTTAGACCGGAAAAATAAGGAAATTGTCATGAGACTTCTGAAAAAATTGCAGAAGGAAAATAAGACAATTCTTATGGTTAGTCATGACGATGAGTCATTAGAATATTGTTCAAGAGTCGTTTGTTTGTAGAGGTGAGATCTATGTCTTATGTAAATGAAGTTTTTGCAGTTGTGTTTTTGCAAAGTAATAGCATAGCATCATTTCCTTGTTATTTGCAATATCAAATGGTAAAATTAAAAATATAATAAGTGAGCTAAAAGATTTTATTTTAGAAAGCATTCCTGTTATGGTATATGTATTGGATATTAACGGACAGCCTCTTATGCCTACTGACAGGTATGGTAAGGTAAAGCATTTGCTGAGACAAGGTAAAGCTGTCGTGGTAAAAAGATGTCCGTTTACAATACGGTTGTTGTATGACACCACTGCATATACGCAGAAATTAACTTTAGGAGTTGACACAGGCTCAGGTACGCTTGGAACTGCCGTATCAGATGAAAAAGGAAATATTGTTTATATGTCTGAGGTAACAGTCAGAAATGATATCACCGATAAGATGAAGCAACGCCTGAGATACCGCAGAAACCGCAGGAACAGAAAAAACCGTTATCGTAAGGCACGATATCTTAACCGCAGAAACAGTATCAAATCAGACAGGTTCAGTCCTACCATGACAAGCAAATTTCACAGTCACATTAAAGAAATTGATTACATCAAATCAATTCTGTCTGTTAAGACGCTTGTACTGGAAACAGGTCAGTTTGACACACACCTTTTAAAAAAACCATGTCTTGCAAATCCAAAAGTAAGACACTGCACAGTGGCAGAATTAATCCTAATTTTTCAGGCAGAAACAAAACCTGTTTTTTTAATTACAGATATTCTGTATTTAAAAAAATCCGTATCTGACGGGGATTTTCAACAGACAAAGGGTATCCGTTCGGAACAGGTCATTAATACAGGTAAAATTTACGGTTTCAGAAAATTTGATAAGGTGAGATATCTGGGTAACGAGTATTTCATCAAGGGAAGAATGAGTACAGGTTATGCAGTGCTTATGGACATTAACGGAAAGAAAGCAGATTTCAGTAAAATGCCTAAAGGTTTTAAAACCCCAAAACTTAGCATCTGCAGGAGTATATCAGCAAGAAAATCACAACTGATACAGGCAATGGCAATATAACGCCAGAAAACCCACGGTCTAAAGACTATGGGTTTTCTGGCTGTTAAATTATAAAAAAGAGAACAAATGTTTGACATGCTGTACTTTTTCCATATATTTTGCTATAATTTTAATTGAAAAGACACAGCTTTGTATAGAATAATAAAAGGTAGTGGTATATATGACAATGTTATAAGAGAAGGCAGTTCAAATGATTCAGAATATGTCGGATGAAAAATGCAGGCATTTAAAGAACTTGTGAATACGAGAGATGATGTAAAAAATATTCAATCAATAAAGTAATTTTATTTGGATCGAGAGCAAGAGGTGACAATACAGAGAGAAGTGATATTGATATTGCTGTATATGGCGGAGATTTTGACTCTTTTTATTGGGATATTAAAGAAAAAGTACATTCTCTTTTAAGTTTTGATGTGGTAGAAGCAGATAAGCCAATTTCAGAGGAATTAAAACAAGAAATAGAAAAGGATGGTGTGATAATATATGAAAAAGCTTGAGAACTTTTCGAATTGTCTTGAAGTGTTAAAAAGTGCAGATTTTGAAATGGCAGATAATAATGATATTTACAGAACAGGCGTAATCGGACAATTTAATTTGACATTTGAGCTTGCATGGAAGGCATTACAAGAGATATTAAAAATGCACGGAGCAGACGGAGCGGCAACTGGGTCACCAAGAGAGATTTTGCAGTTAGGATATAAACTTGGTTTTGTAGATGATGCAGCGGTATGGCTATTGATGTTAAAAAAAGAAATACATCTGTTCATATATATAATGAGCAAGAAGTTGATGAGATGATATTATTGATCCGTGATAGTTTCATTCCAGCATTTGTTGGGCTTGAAAAGACGTTAAGAAGCAAATTAGAAGAAGTAAAAAATGATTGGGAATAAATTTTACTGAGATGGAAAAAAAAGATGCCAAAACTACAATGGCATCTTTTTTTACCTAATCATCAATTCCAAATTTATTTTCCAAGGCATTTTCTAAAAGATCAAGCTGATTTTCCAATTTTTCTATTGTCTTTTCTCTGGATTTATAAACTTTGAAGCTTAGTTTACCGTTTTCATAAGCATGCTCAAATTCATCATCCAGATGATCAAGTTCATCATCAACCACATCAAGTTCCTTTTTCAAAGTGTAAAAACGTTTTTCGTTGACAGATGCATTGGAAGAAGAAGCAGCATTATTTACTTTTTTAGTGAGTTTTTTGATTCTTTTTTTATAAGCTGAAAAATCATAAGAATCATTCTTGGTATCTGAATCAGAGGTAGAAGAATCAGTGGTATTTTCTGTAGTGGAAGTTGTTGTTGCAATTTCCTGTGTTGTGGTAGCCTCGGCAGAATCTTTCTTTGAAGGACTGCATCCTGCAAAAGCAAAAATGATAGAACATGTGAAGAATAAATATAATATTTTTTTCATTGTAAACTCCTTTCTTTGGTTGGGATAGATTTCCTTTTGTTATAAATAGCATAACCAATAAACATTAAAATAACATTAAAAATAGGTGCTGGATTCAAAAAACAGATTGTATTATAATAAAGGCATTATGAGAATATTAGTTGTTGAAGATGAAAAAGATTTAAGAAATATTATAAAGAAACGTTTGGTAAGAGAGCATTATAGTGTGGATGCCTGTGGAGACGGAGAAGAAGCGCTAGATTATATGGAGATGACATCGTATGATGGAGTTCTTCTCGACATCATGCTTCCTGGGAAGGATGGTTTTGCGGTTTTAAAGGAAGTGAGACAGATGGGGAATGATACACCAATTCTCTTACTGACTACAAGGGATGGTATTGAGGACCGGGTAAAGGGACTTAATCTGGGGGCCAATGATTATCTGAGATCTGGATACAAGAATTGTGACAAGAGCTGGAAAAGAGATCAGTTTGTCGTCAAAAGAATTTATGGTGTTAGAATGTCTGATGCGGAATCAGAATATCGTGATGACGAGGCAGCAGATTGAACAAAATGCATGGAATTATGATTATGAGGGAGGGTCGAATGTTATTGATGTATATATAAGATATCTCCGAAAGAAAATTGATGCAGGATATGAGAAAAAACTGATCCATACGGTACGCGGAACAGGCTATGTGATGAGGGAAGAATGATGAAGCAGATGACGATCAAGAAAAAGGTCACATTATGGTATACAGGGATTATTGCACTTATTTTAGGAATGGTTCTTGTCTTTATGTTTTACTTTGTCGATAAAGTCGGGATTTCAGCGACAGAAGAAGAAGTCAGTACAGCAGTGACAGGTTTTTCTGCAAACTTTCAATTTCAGGATGAAACTTACTATCTATCAGAAGATACTCAGTTTTATCAGGATGGAGTCATGTTTTGTGTCTATGACGATAATGGAAAACTATTATACGGCACAATGCCAGAGAAATTTCCGAAACAGACGATCTTAAAGTCTCATACACCGAGAGTCATTACATCTGGCAGCAGCAAATGGATGGTATATGACAGTGTGCATACCTATGGAAAGAATAAGGCTATATGGATCAGGGGGATCACATCCATTCATGCGATCGAAGTATTTATGACAACATCTCAGAAAATGATGATCGTCTTATATCCCGTGTTCATTTTATTGATAGCAATGACAGGATATTTTATGCTGAAACGTGCATTAAAGCAGGTGGATCTGATCTGTGATCAGGTAGAGAATATCAGTTACGGAAAGGATCTTACCAAAAGGCTTCCATTGCCGAAAGTAAGAGATGAATTGTATGAATTATCTCATAAATTTAATAAAATGTTCGAAAGACTGGAAGAATCCTTTGAAAAAGAACAACAGTTTACAGCAGATGTATCCCATGAACTTCGAACTCCAGTGACCGTGATCATTTCTCAATGCGAATATTTGATCGAAGATCCAGTATTAGAGGAAGAAGAAAAAGAAGAGATCATGATCATTTTAAGACAGGCAAGACGCATGTCGAAATTGATCAATGAGATGTTAATGATCGCAAGAGGTGAGATGAGCGAATCTTATGATATGGAAGAAGTTGATCTCATACTATTGACAGAAGTTATCGTAGAAGAATTGCGCGAGCAGGCAGAGAAAAAGAAGATTCAGATATCTGTTTTCAGTGATCGAGATGTAAAGATGATGGGAAATCATACATTATTATTACGAATGATGATGAATCTTGTTCAGAATGCGATCAGCTATGGAAAGGAACATGGTCATATTGATATTCTATGGAAAGAACAAGGAGATATGATCATAGGAGAAGTAAAAGATGATGGGATAGGGATCGATCAGGAAGATATTCCTAAGATCTGGGATCGTTTTTACCGGGTAGATAAAAGCCGTTCTAGGGAGAATGGAGGAACTGGACTTGGTCTTTCGATGGTTCACTTTATCGTGGCAGTTCATGGCGGGCAAATACATGTGGAAAGCAAGAATGGAGAAGGAACAAGTTTTATATTTCAGTTTCCAAAAATGTGAAAGTATGGATGTCCTGTATTTCTTTATAGTATCATTTCCTTGTTATTTGCAATATCAAATGGTAAAATTAAAAACATAGTAAAGAAATGATATACATAATAAAAGAAAGTTGGTGAGGGATATGAGTAAAACATTTAATGTAAATGGAATTTGTTATCCGAATGAGCATTATATGGTAAACATAGATTCAAAGTTAGCACAAATAAAGCAGTTAGTGGATGAGAAAAAATATTTTGTAATAAATCGGGCGAGACAATATGGAAAGACAACTACATTAAATATGTTAGTCAAATATCTCGCAGATAAATATACAGTATTTTTTATTAGTTTCGAAGGTCTTGGAGAAACAGCTTTTGAAAGCGAAACAGCATTTTGTGGAACTATATGTGAATTATTGTATGATACGGTACTATATGAAGAAGTTCCTACAATTGATGATACAGTAAAACAGATTATCATTGACAGTATAAAGAAGAAAGCACAAGATATGTTAAGCCTTTCTAGTTTGATATCCAATATTTGCAAAAATGCAGAAGTTCCTGTAATTTTAATGATTGATGAGGTTGATCAGGCGAGTGATCATAAAGTTTTTATAGATTTTCTAGGAATGCTTCGAAGCAAATTTCTAAAACGCAGTACAAGGCCAACGTTTCAATCAGTCATATTAGCTGGGGTTTATGACATAAAAAATTTAAAGCATCGTATAAGAGAAGACCATGAACATCAGATGAATAGTCCGTGGAATATAGCCGCAGATTTTAGTGTAGATATGAGTTTTACAAGAGATGATATTGCAAGTATGCTTGATGAATATGAGAAAGATTATAAATGCACGATGGAAGTGAAAAAGATTGCGGAATTGATTTATGAATATACTTCAGGTTATCCATACTTGGTATCAAAGATCTGCAAGTTAATCGATGAGAGATGCGATCAAAATTGGACAAAACAAGGAGTATTAGAAGCAATCAAGATTCTTTTAAAAGAGACTAATACATTGTTTGATGATCTGAGAAAGAAGATCACAGATTATAAAGAATTGAAAAATATGCTATATTCCATATTATTTCAAGGAGAATCCTATCCATATAATCCAGATAACTTTGTGATAGATATTGGAACGATGTTTGGATTTATTAAGGAAAACGATGGTCAGGTAGTTATTTCAAATCGTATATTTGAGACCAGATTATACAATTTGTTTTTGTCGGAAGAATTAACAAGTAGTGTGATATATCAAACAGGAGAACGTGATAAGAATCAATTTGTGAAAGATGGCATATTAAATATGGAATTGGTGCTTGAAAAGTTTATGATACATTTTCATGATATTTATGGGAAAAATACAGAAAAATTTGTAGAAGAAAATGGCCGGCGTGTATTTTTGCTATATTTAAAACCGATTATTAATGGTACTGGAAATTATTATATAGAAGCACAGACAAGAGATCAGAGTAGAACAGATGTTATTGTGGACTATTTGGGGAAACAGTATGTGATCGAATTGAAAATCTGGAGAGGTAATGAGTATAACAAAAGAGGAGAAAAGCAGTTAGCAGAATACTTAGAATATTACCATTTAGAAAAGGGATATTTGCTGAGTTTTAACTTCAATAAAAATAAAAAAATAGGATTAAAGGAAGTGGAAGTAGATAATAAGAAGATTATAGAAGTAGTAGTGTAAAAATACAGTTAAGAGTTTGCAGATAAGCAAATTTCAGAGAAATTAGAACAAGAAATAGAAAAGGATAGCTGCCAAAAACCAAGGCATCTATCCTTTTTACAATCACAATAAATTACTGAATATGTTTCAACCCTTCACAAATGCTATCAAGCACAAAATCATCTCCAAGTGAAGTGTCCAGTGTCAGATGGTAGTTTCTGGATAATCCCCATGGTTGATGCGTATAATAATGATAGTTATCAGAACGCTTGCGGTTCATCTGGATTGCTTTCGTCAGTGCCGCATCATGAGATAAGTTTTCCGTTCTCATAATTCGTTTCACACGATACTCGGCAGGTGCATGTAAGAAGATTCGCATGCAATGAGGGCGGTCTCTTAAGATATAATCCGCACAACGACCGATCACAACACAATTTCCTTTTGAAGCAAGCTCATTGATTACTTTAGATTCTGCCGCAAAGATATTATCTTTTGGAGCTGGGTTCTGTGGTGCGTGAGAATATACCTGATTCACAAGATCATAAAGCAGGGAACTACGCATCTGTTCATCATTATTCTTGATGAATTCAGGATCATAACCAGTAGAACCTGCAGCCATCTGAATGATCTCATTGTCATAGAAATCAAATCCAAGACGTTTTGCAAGAGCTTCTCCAAGGTCATGTCCACCGCTTCCATATTCACGAGCGATCGCAATGACAATAGGAGTGTCTGTTGAATCTGTGTCAGTGTCTGAATCTGTGTTAGTGTCTGAATCTGGGAACAGCATTGGCTCCACAAAAGATAAGAAACGTCCAAATAAACGTGCAATAAATCCAACAAGTAAAGCGGCAATAACTGTACCTTCACGTACACCGTCTAACTTACCTGCGAATACAAAGGAAAGAACTCCGGCAATCACAGTCATAGATACGTCAAAACAGATTTTTGTGACACCAAATTCTGTATGCCATGTCATTACAATGGCACGTACAAAAGATTCCCCAGGAAGCATGGCAACATTGGCAAGGACTTCTGTATACACACCAAATCCAAGGATCAGACATCCGATCAGCAGATAAATGATCTTCATCAAATAAAAGGACGGATTTACAAATCCAAGAAGGATCATAGACCAGTCAATAAAATATCCGAATAAGATAGAGATTGGAATCTGTAACACGTGTTCCAGTTTAAAATTCTTTCGTAAGATCAACAGCTGTAAAAAGATCAGTAACAGGCTGAAGAAAATGGTGAAATTTCCAAGTGTAAATGGGAAATTAAGGCTCAGTACATAAGGAATGGAAGAAATCGGTGATGTACCAAGACTTGCTTTTGTGATCAGGGCAACTCCGAGAGAGTTAATATAAAGCCCAATAAAAAAGATGATATAACGTTTTAGTTTTTCCATGATGTGATTTACTCCTCTTTTGTAGTATTTTTATATAGTTTTTCAAAGATCTTTAGAAATTGTTCTTTTTCTGCATTAGAAATCCCCGAAAAAACTTCTTGTTCAAGAGATAAGAAAGCTTTTTCAATCGATTCAGACAGTTCCATTCCATAATCTGTCAGGAAAATATGAAAGGATCGGCGATTTCCGTTCAAATTCTTACGCTCGATCATATGCTGTTTTTCCATTCGATTTAAAATAGAAGTCAAAGAAGCAGGTTCGATATGACAAGCATGGGCAATGTCTTTTTGACTGGCACCATTATGATATCGAAGATGGTCTAAGACCTTTGGCTGGCCGGTTGAGAGACCAAGTGGCTTTAAGACAGCCATGATTTTCTTCTGAAGGCTTAAATGATTGGACATCAGAAGATAATGATAAGATGATTCATACATAGATGATGCTCCTTTTATGATTAGGAAACTAATAGTTAGAATTCTAACTATTGAAACAGCCATTATTATAAGACAAAGCAAACCAATATGTCAAGAGTATTTCTTTCAAAAATCATAAGACAAGCGGCGAAAAATCAAGTATAATAAACCACGGACATTAGAGAGTTTCAAAAGATAAGGAAGGGAAGAACCATGACATTAACACAATTAAGATATATTATAGCGATCGCAGATACAGGATCTATGAATGAGGCGGCAAAAAGCCTGTTTATCTCACAGCCAAGTCTTTCTCTTGCAGTCAAAGAATTAGAAAAAGAGATTGGAACAAGACTCTTTAAGAGAAGCAATCGAGGAGTATCAGTCACACAAGAAGGGATGGAATTCTTAAGTTATGCAAGACAGGTTGTTGAACAGTATCAGCTTATGGAATCTCGCTATATTGAGAAGAAAAATATCAAGAAGAAATTCGGAGTTTCCATGCAGCATTATACATTTGCAGTGAATGCTTTTGTGGAGATGGTCAAACAGTTTGGTATGGATGAATACGAATTTGCAGTCAGAGAGACAAAGACATACGAAGTGATCAAAGATGTCAAAGATTTTCACAGTGAGATCGGGATCCTTTATTTAAATGAATTTAATAAGAAGGTATTAAGCAAGATGCTGCAGGAATCAGGGCTTGAATTCCATCCATTATTGGAATGTGGAATTTACGTTTATATGTGGAAAGGGCATCCTCTGGCAGATAAAGAAGAGATTACGATCGAAGAGTTGGAAGAATATCCATGCCTGTCATTTGAACAGGGGGAATATAACTCCTTTTATTTTGCAGAAGAAGTGTTAAGTACCTATGAATATAAACGTCTGATCAAAGCAAATGACCGCGCGACCATGCTGAATCTGATGGTTGGGTTAAATGGATATACATTATGTTCAGGAATTATCTGTGAAAGCTTAAATGGTGATGATTACTGTGCTGTGAAACTAAAATCGGATGAGCTCATGACGATTGGCTATATCAAGCGAAAAGGAGTCGCGATCAGCCCATTAGGAGAGAAGTACTTAGAGGAGATCAAAAAGTATAAAGCTATGGGTGACGACTCTGGTTATAGGGATATCCTATAACTAGATGTTGACTTTTCATATTGGACAAGTAGGAAATCTAATGGTAAGATAAGTTTGTAATCAAGAAAGACAACATACAAAATTCAAAATAAAAGTCAACAAAGGAGATAGAAATTATGAGTAAAGAAAGAAATTATAAGTTTGAAACATTACAGTTACACGTAGGACAGGAACAGCCAGATCCAGTGACAGATGCAAGAGCAGTACCTATTTATCAGACATCATCTTATGTATTCAGAAATTGCGATCATGCAGCAGCTCGTTTCGGACTTGCAGATGCAGGTAACATCTACGGAAGATTAACAAACCCAACAGAAGATGTTTTTGAACAGAGAATCGCAGCACTAGAAGGTGGAGTTGCAGCATTAGCAGTAGCATCTGGAGCAGCAGCGATCACATATGCGATTGAAAATATTACAAAAGCAGGAGATCACGTAGTTGCAGCGAAAAATATTTACGGTGGAACATACAACTTCTTAGAGCATACATTACCAGATTACGGAATCGAAACAACATTCGTAGACATTTTCAATGAAGATGAAGTAAGAGCAGCAATCCAAGATAACACAAAATTATTATTCATCGAAACATTAGGAAATCCAAACTCAGACGTTGTAGACATTGAGAAAGCAGCAGCGATCGCTCATGAACACAACATTCCACTGATCGTAGATAATACATTTGCAACACCATACCTTGTAAGACCAATCGAATATGGAGCAGACATCGTAGTACATTCAGCAACAAAATTCATCGGTGGTCACGGAACAACAATCGGTGGTGTCATCATTGACGGTGGTAAATTCGACTGGGAAGCATCAGGAAAATTCCCATCATTAGTAGAACCAAACCCAAGCTACCATGGAGTAAGCTTTACAAAAGACGTTGGAGCAGCTGCATTCGTAACAAAGATCAGAGCATTATTACTTCGTGACACAGGAGCAACATTATCTCCAGTTCATGCATTCATCTTCTTACAGGGATTAGAAACATTATCCTTAAGAGTAGAACGTCATGTACAAAATGCATTAAAAGTTGTAGAATACCTGAAAAACCATCCAGCAGTAGAAAAAGTAAACCATCCATCTGTATCTGACGATCCAGAACAGCAGGAATTATACAAAAAATACTTCCCTAACGGTGGTGGATCTATCTTCACATTCGAGATCAAAGGTGATGCACAGAAAGCAAAAGACTTTATTGATCACTTAGAGTTATTCTCACTGCTTGCAAACGTAGCAGACGTGAAATCCTTAGTCATCCATCCAGCATCTACAACACATTCTCAGATGACTGAAGAAGAATTATTAGGATCAGGAATCAAACCTAACACAATTCGTCTGTCAATTGGTACAGAAAATATCGATGATATCATCGAAGATTTAGAGGAAGCTTTTAAAGCAGTACAGTAAGATAAGTTTTTCTTGCGAAATGTAAATTAAATGTCAATTTTCCTAAAAAATAATATAATCTCGACCTTAAAACGAAAATGCCTGGATAAGTGTAGGATAAGCTTGTTCAGGCATTTTTTGTAAAATTTAATTTGATTGGCCAATTGTAGGCTATGAGTATATGATAAAACATAAATAAGAAACCGAAATTCCAATGCTGTGATTTCGGTTTCTTATTTATGTTTTATCATATACATAGAGTGTACAGTGGGCAAAATAAAATATATTGATAGCAGAGAGATGATGAAATATAATAGGTTCTAGAATATTAATTTAGTTCCAGACAAACAGAAATTTGTAAGGAAAAAACTGTTGTCGTATATTACTTAAATTGGAATCCTTTAACCTATAACAGGAAACAACCTACGGGAATTCCGATAGCCTTTATTTCCATCACATACATCAAAGACTAAATTCAAATTTAATTAGCGTGAAAAATTGCCAATAAAAATCCAGATACAGCCGCACTTCCAAAAGCAGCGCAGATGAATACAACAATTTCTGTCATACGTTCATTTCGACAGATCTTATTAAGCAGAGAATAAATCAAAAGTCCAACAATTCCCCCAACTGTATTCATGATTACATCCGTAATATCACTGCGTCCAATTGCCAAAACATACTGCAGAACCTCATAAATCAAGCTTACAGAGAAGAAAGACAACACTTTCTCAGACAAATTCCAACGTCGATACAAAACTCCAATATAAATTCCAAAAGGGCAGAAAACAAGAATATTATCGATCATCTCAGAAAAGTTGATTCGTCCATTTGTGATCATTGCACCTTTGAATGGAATCAGATTCAGGCTTCGTATCCCATGATCGATCGTGTCAAAAGAAACTGCCATCTTAAATAAGATGATCCAGGTTAGTGCTGCCAGATAAAATACAAATAATAAATGAAGTAAAAAAGTTCGTTTGTTTTTCATAAAGAAATCCCCCTTGATCGTTATGATATGATCTTAACAAAGAAAAGAAACGAATAAGTTGATGTTTTTCTTTCACTTTTCTTAAGACATAATGGAAAAATAGATAAAAATGGACAGATTTTTCATTTCCAATACGAAGTAATAAATAGACCGGTAAATAAAAGTACTGTATACAGTAAGATATGGAGGATAAATATGTGAAGATCACGGAACAAAATTTGATAAAACAATTAAAGAAGAAAAATCCACAGGCGATCGATTACATCATAGATCAATATGGAGGCCTGATCAAAACGGTACTTCTTAAAAATCTTTATGATCAGAAAGACCATTGGGAAGAGTGTTTCAATGATTGTCTGTTGGCGGTTTGGAATCATCCAGAAAGATTTGATACGAAAAAAGGAGATTTCAAAGCTTTTCTGTGTGCCATTGCAAAATACAAAGCGATTGATCTTCTTCGAAAGGAATTAAAAAGAACATCAAAAGAGATTAGCATGTATGAAGAAGAATCGATCAAAGAAATCAAACAACTGTATCAGGAAGAGCGAGGATTTTTACAAGCAGAAGAAGATGCATCCGATGAAGAATTGGGAAAACTGCTAAAATGTCTTTCGGAAGAAGATAAGGATTTATTTTACCGAAGATATGTAAAAGAACAGTCAGTTGCACAGATTTCAGTAGAAACAGGGCTGCACAGAGACCGTATTTACTCAAGAATTTCCAAAGGAAAGAAAAAGATTCGGAAATTTTTCAAAGACAAAGATTACGGGGGTGAGGGTAATGAAACGAGAATATAGAGAAATCAATTTAGAAAAGTTTGTTCCAGAAGAGGAAGAAAAACTGACAAAAACAGAAAAAGAGCATATAAAGAAACAATTCTATGAAAGTACAGGAATTACAACAAAAGGACAACAAAAGAAGAAGCAGTTTAAGTGGTATTATATCCCTGCCGCATGTGTCGTATTTGGCTTGTGCGTGGCGATCACACCAATTAGGGATACCGCATTTGCAAAGGCATTAAAATCAATTGTCGGAATTGGCGAGCATCTTGGAAAAACAGAAGAAGATACTTATGTAACGCATGTAGATCAGGTAAAACAAGACAATGACATAACGATAACATTAAAAGATGCCATCGCAAGTGACCAGCAATTAAGGTGTTCTGTTCTGGTAACAAACAAAGACAAAACAAAGACAAAATTAAAAGATGTTCAGATGGAAGATATGAAGATAAACGATCAGGAACCAGAAGAAAACAGAGGATATGCAGTTTTAGGAAAAGAAAATGTTAAAAAAGGAACGATACATTTCTTATCAGTCAACTATCAACGGCAGGATATACCAGTAAATCCTAAAATATCATTAAAAGTCCGGGTAAAAAACAAGTTGTATCATTTTAAATTTGTATTAAAGAATCAAAGGTTCAAAAAAGCAACAAAAACAGTGAGCATCGATCAAGAAATCAAAGTAAAAGGCCAGACAATTCAATTAGATGATCTGATCGTAACACCAATTGACCAGATCATTACAATAAAAGTGCTAAAGAAACAGCAGACTAAGATAAAGAATGAAGAAATATTGTTGTCTGGAACCAATCAGAGAGGTGATAAAGTCTATTTTGAAGCTTTCTTGGATGAATTTACAGGAAATGAATATCTGTATGGAACAAGAGAAAATGATGATCAGATGACATATGAATTGGATGAAAAAGATCTAACGTACACATTGAAAACAGAAGAAGGGCAGAAGCTTAAGATCAAACCATGAAAACAAAAACCCCTGAAGAATTGATTTTCTTCAGGGGTTTTTGCAACTTTTATATTTATTTTTAAGGTAGGTAGGATAGCAAGTTAAAATTTAAACCGCTTTCTTTATTGTATGATTGTTATTATTATATGTTTTGTTATATCTTACAGATATTCATGATCTGCAAGTACATTTAAGATGTTATGTCCTTCCTGAACACCATCAATGATTCTTCTAGCACGTACGCTGTCACCGATATTGATGATTTCAACGTTAGTATCAGCGAATGCTTCACGGATTTCATCAAGAACAGGAGCGTTTGCTCTCATTCCTAAGCATACGAATCCATAATCGAAAGGAAGATCTTTTTCTTCTCCATTAGCTTTTACTGTGAATGCATCAGCTTTTACTTCGCAAAGAGCTGTTTCAGTCATCTGATTTACATTGTGTTCTCTCATTAATGTGTTTGTTCCGCATTTAGATACTGGATCTAAGTCTTTACCGATCTGAGGCATCATTTCTACGATGCTTACCTGCGCACCTTTTGGAGCGAAGTATTCAACAACGTCAAGACCTACAGCTCCACCACCAACGACAACGACTTTCTTACCTGTGCAGTCTTCTGGATAATCAGCTAAGTGGTTGATCATTCCTGTGATAGAAGCTACTTTAGATCCTTCTTTGTCGATGTGGTCATGTAATCCTTTGATTGGTGGAAGTAAAGGATTAGAACCTGTTGAGTTTACGATGATGTTTGGATGCAGTGCTTTAATTAATGGCAGAGTTGCTTCCTGTCCTTTGAAGATAAACAGGTTTGTTAATTTAGAAGCACGGTGTACAAGGTAGTCAGGGAAGTCTCTTAAACGTTTCTTATCTGGAATCTTAGAGATTTCAACAGCTAATCCACCAAGGTGATCATTCTTTTCGAATAAGAATGTAGTACATCCAACTTCAGCAGCTGTACAAGCAGCTTCAAGACCAGCAGTACCACCACCGATAACAACAACGTTACAAGGTTTATTTACTTTTTTCTTTTTATAATCAAATCCAGAGTTTACAGTAGGGTTTACTGTACAACGGATTGGACGGTTAACTCCGATACGGTTTCCAGCACATCCGATGTTACAAGAAATACATTTTCTGATGTCATCTTCATGTCCTGTAGCAACTTTTTTCACCCAGTGAGGATCAGCAATCAGTCCACGACCCATACCGATGATATCAGCATCTCCACGCTCTAAGATATCGTCAGCGACACGAGGATCACGGATGTTACCCATAGTTACACAAGGTTTGTTGTATTTTTCTCTGACAGCTTTTGCCATGTAAGATCTCCAACCATCTTTTAAGTAGTTGGCATCGATCTGGAACTGAAGAGAACCATTTAATCCAGCAGATACGTCAAATGCATCAACTTCTTCCTGGAAGTAAGAAAGTAACTCTAAAGTATCTTCTAATGTGTTTCCACCTTCCATCAGTTCATCAGCACTGATACGAACGAAGATAGGGAACATAGGTCCAACCTGTTTACGAACTTCTTCAACAACTAATTTTGTGAAGCGGGCACGGTTTTCTGGACATCCACCGAATTCATCTGTACGTTTGTTTGTTGTAGGAGACATAAACTGACTTAATAAGTAAGAATGTCCTGCATGGATCTCAACGCAGTCAAATCCACAAGCCTGTGCACGAGCAGCAGCTTCTCCATATTTTTTAACGATTTCATAAATTTCTTCTACTTTCAGAGGACGAGGAATCTCTCCACCTGCTTTAGAAGGAATATCAGATGCAGATACTGGCTGCATGTTTGTTCTCTTAGACTGAGCAGAAGCACCAGCGTGGTTTAACTGAACACCAACGCAAGCTCCGTGAGCGTGTAATGTTTCACATAATTTGAAGAAACGAGGCATATAGTTGTCATGATCGATACGGATCTGAGTTGTTCCGTTAGATCCAAGTGGTGAATCAACACTTGCGTTTTCAACCATGATCAGACCAACTCCACCTTTTGCTCTTTCTGTATAGTAATCAATGTGTAAGAAACTCATTTCTCCTGTCTGTTCACCGTAGTTAGTTCCCATTGGTGTCATCATGATGCGGTTTCTCATTGTCATGTTCTTAATTGTTAATGGTGTGAAAATGTTTTTATAGTTGCTTTTCATTAGAATTGAACCTCCAAAAAATTAAATCCAAAAAATCAAAAAATTAAATTCCATATAATCCGAGGTTGTTAGAATCATAAAAATTGGGTGAATGATTTATGATGGCTTTAGTATAACATACGGTTAATTATTTAACAAATAAATCTTTTTTGAAGAATCAATAAAAAATATCTATTGTTTCTTTTGTGAATTCAATAAATTTACGAACAGCAGGGATCATCGGCATATTTTTAAGATAAGCCATATAAACAGTGTGGTAAGGTTTTACATTACTAAGATGTAGGATTTCCACATCATATGCCTGTAATGATTCTACATGTGCAACAAAACCAATCCCAAAATCTTCTGCAACAAGGGAAGCGATGGCATTTTCATCCGAAGATTCAAAAGCGATAGACGGTTTGATATGGTTTTGTTTGTAAATAGAATTAGTAAAACGTCCAAGACCAGAAGTCTTATCATAACCAATGACTGGATAATCCAGCAGATCCTCTAAAACGAGTTTCTTCTTATATTTTAAAGGATGCTCTGGCGGGGTAATGATCACCATTTCCTGATTAACAACCGGAACAAACTCAACTTCCGGTTCATCGGCAACGAGAGAACCAAAAACGACATCATATTTTTCATTTTTCAGATCCGCAATCAGATTTTTTGTAATCTCCTGACTTAGAGAAAACGTGATCTCATGATTTTCCTGCTGATTTAAGAAACTTCGTACAAGTCTTGGAATATAACTTTTGGCAAGTGGAAATACATATCCGATATCAATGTGCCCGCTGGAACTTCCAGCTAAGGATTTCATTTTATTTTCAGCAATTTTGATTTCATCTATAATACGATTGACATGTTCCAAAAAGATAGAGCCGTATTTGGTAAGTTCGATATTGCGTCCGTTTTTCTGAAATAAAGAAACACCTAATTCTTCTTCAAGATTAGCGATCGAACGGCTTAAACTAGGTTGAGAGATATTTAATTCTTTGGCTGCCTGGTGATAATGTTGTAATTGTGCGACCTTTTGAAAATAGTATAGTTGATTTAAATTCATACATACCGTTACTGAAAACTTATAAAAAGTTATAAACCTTTATGTTTCATTCCTACT
>OIYE01000724.1_pt1 | contig 23645 bp, 29 predicted proteins | sample 1588091 | NCBI WGS metagenome assembly OIYE01 (sample SAMN03283265) | human gut metagenome | biome: human-associated habitat; material: feces | host: Homo sapiens | place: USA | collected 2013 | reverse complement strand
GCGCGCACACCGGAGGGGAAGATCCAGTGGGGTTACGTTTACGGAACGGCCTATGTGGAGGTCAAACGGGTGCTGATTCAAAGGAAAGCCGAGGCGGGCTTCTACAACCTGAATCGAACTGACCTGACCTTTGAAGCACTGGCCGAGGTATGGCTGCATTCCCTGCGGAACAGTATAAAAGAATCCACCTATGCGCATTATTCATACACACTGCACAAGTATCTTCTTCCGGTTTTGAGCAAAGTGCCCGTTGCATCCCTTGAGGAAAGCTTTCTGGAGCGGGCCATGCAGCAGATCGTTACGCCCACAGATGCCGCACACAAACCGCTAGGAAACTCCTCTGCCCGGGAATGTCTCTCCATGCTGCGCCGCATCTGCAAATATGCCGCTCATTTACGTCTGATTCGTCCAATGGAGCTGGAAGTTGCGTTGCCAAAAGCCAGCGACAAAATTTCTGCGCCTCTCTCCCCGGCGGAACAGCAGCGACTTCATCAATATGTACAGGCGAACCCTACGCCTCGCAAAATCGGCTTACTACTGGGGCTGGAATTGGGGCTTCGAATTGGTGAGATTTGCGGCCTGCAATGGGGCGATTTTGGCCTGAAACTCGGCACGCTGAACATCAATCGGACGGTCTGCAGAATTTCCTGTGGAAACGGCCATACAAAGGTGGTCATCCAGACGTCCAAAACCCGCACCTCCCGCCGGGAAATTCCACTCACAAAGCAGCTGCTTATTATGCCAAAAAGCTGCGCGGAAGCGCCGGAAATGCTGCATGGTTCCTTTCCGGCAGCGAGTCCAAGCCCACCGAACCCCGCTGCTACCGGAAAAGCATCAAAGGAAATCACTCTAATTTCTCCATTACTCAAATGGAAGATACCGCCTTTAGTATTCCTCTTTTTTTGCAGAAGGGTACACAACTGCTTTATTTTATGCTAAAAGACCCCTGCCTACGCAAAGGCAGAGGTCCGATTTTTTCATAGTCTGGGGAGATAAAACAACTTTCCGATTTCACAGAATGCGCACGGCCTTCCAGATTTTTAACTACCCCCGGTCACCTGTCATCATAAGACCCGAATAAACGGAAATGCAAGAGGCTGCATTCCTTATTCGCCATCAGCACTTCAACAAGAACTTCATCAAAGGCACAACCTCGATCTTAACGTCAGAGTCATTGATGATTTTTTCTTCTTCATACGTCACGATCACATAACGGTGCGTTTCTGTCGTGGTGGCTGCAAATTTTTTCAGATTTCCGACTTCGCGCTCATAGGCATCCCCCTGAATGGAATACGCCACCTGAACGACCTGCCTTGCCGACGGAATATAAAAATCAATGTCGATTCCAGTCTTGGGAGATTTCAGATAAAATACGTCTTGCGGATGGTTCTGCGTCAGACAAACCGCAACCACATTCTCCAACAGTGACGGCTTCTTATCATCCAAAAACAGGTTCAGCAAACCATTATCACTGAAATAGTACTTCGGGTTACTTTCCTTCTCTGCAAATCTGGCGTAATAATTCTGAACACTGAAGATCAGGTAAGCATCCTTTGCATACTGAATGTAGTCGATGATGCTTTCCTTTCCCACTGAAATACCGATGGATTTCAAAATACCATGCAGCTTTGTGTAGGAGATTTCGCTCTTAACAGATTCTGCCAGCTTCTTCATCAGAATTTTGATGGCATAGTCATTCCGAATACCATTCCGTGTAATGATGTCACCGAGAAGAATCTTCTGATAGACGCTGGAAATGTATTCACGCTTTGCCGTGTACTGAATCGCCTCCGGAAAGCCTCCATACTGCAAATATTCCGCGCAATAACTCCGGATGCGTCCATTTGCCTTGGTTCGGAGCAGTGCTCTGGTATCATGGGGAACATTCTGTGCAGTCAGGTATTCGTCAAAGTCATACGGAGTAACGTATTTCGTCAGATAGCGTCCGCCCAGTGTTGTAGAGATTTCTCGGCTTAACATGCTGGCATTACTTCCCGTCACATAGACATGCTCCTTGGTATCTGCCATCCGACGGCAGAACTTTTCCCATCCTGGAACGATCTGAATCTCATCGAAAAAGAAGTAACCCCGTTCTGCGCTCAGTTCGCTTTGCACAGAGAGAATGTCATTAAAATCCTCTTTCTGGAACTCAGAGAGCCGCTCATCCTCAAAGTTGATGTAAATAATCTGTTCCCACGTAACTCCCTTTGCAACCAGGTCCTGTACAATTTTGAACAGCAATGTGGACTTTCCAGCCCGGCGCAGTCCAACCAGAACATAGTTGGCATTCGGTTCAAAGCTATACGATGGACGGGCTACAATGTCAGCATTTTGGATCAGTTCGTGCTGATCGTAGATAATATTCTTCAGCAGATCGTGGTTCATAGCAGTTCCCCCCTCCGCTCATGTTGTCTATTATATAAGACATTATATCACATTCCGTGTTCTACATACAAGACGAGAAAAAAGATTTTTTGCGTCATTTTTTGTCATGTATTATATTATTTATATTACAAATTCTGACGCATCTCAATCAATTTCCAATACATTGTCTGATAATTTTCGCCGCGCCTTCTATCTCTGTCACTCACAATTTTGACTCCATACCCTTGAAGCCAGTCATTCAATTTTACTTGTCCTGGCATTCTATCGTAATAGCGTTCAATATATCCAAACTTTATAATTTCTGCTGTCATTTCCTCTGGATTCATCGGTTGATTCAAATGCGCATAGAGCCACTCTTCCAGATCCTTAAACCGATACGCTTTGATTGGCTGGTGCAGGTCGAACATCGCATACTTCATAAAAGCCTCCGGGTAGCTTTTCATCCCCATAATGTCATACAGCATCTCGAGATCATTCTTCACCTGCCTGACACCAAGCGGGTTCAGATGGTATCCTGTCACCACATTATGTTCCAGTATTTTGCTCTTATCGATGCGCTTCTGGATTACTTCCGGGGTGTCACTGTGCAGATACTTCTCAAATTCTTCTTCGCCTGCTATATACGCCTGTGCCGGTTGATATTTTATCAGCAGCATATTTCGAAACTTTTTCAGGCCGCTGTTTGTGCCCCAGTACCAGTCAAAGCCATAGTCCCGAAAGTAAACAGTGCAGGTATCGTCCGCATCCAAAGTTCTCTTGCGTCCAAGGGACTGAGCTATTTCGAGAGGATGCCACTGATCAATAAAAATGTGCTTCACCGTACGGTCTTTGATGCCGATACCCACCCCCATAGCCTTTGTCGTGAACAGAATATCTTTCAGCTGCCGACCATCTTTTACACAACATGATAAATCACTGTATTTCTTCTGATATCTTTCGTTGTAAGGTGAACAGTAATACCCGGCGGCATCCCCGAAGATTTTCTCCATCTCCACCAGATCATCGCCCATTTCCACGAACACAATAGCCTTTTCACCCGCCGGGAGGTTCTTCAGGATCGCCACCAGATTATAACGAGCGTAGAAATAGGCTGCCTTGACATGTTCATAGCTCTGGGGCAGCCTGTAAATATGTTCAGGTGAAGTTGGACCGCCTTGTTCCTCTATAAGCTTCCATGTATCCTGCCCTGTTGCGCTCATGTAGACGACGGTATGGTCTTTTTCTGCTACCAGAATCGCTTCCAGTGAATAGTGGGTGTTGATATTGAACGAGGAAAACTCGGACCAATAGTGACACTCGTCCGTCACAATGATCCTGTGATGCGCCAGTAGTTCTGCCAATTCTTTTTGATTCTTTTCATTGCCCCGGCAGAGCTTTTCCATATGCTGGTAAGTTTCGATCGTCAGGACATCCTTGTACAGATCCCAGTCATCCACCATCTCTGGTCCAAAAACAGCTAAGGCTTCCTCTTTGCGCCGACTTCTTAGCTCCTCTTTTAGAATCGTCAGCGAGCAGAGGTACAGAATGCGATTGCTGTTGTCCCCATGCAGCATCTGTTCCACTGCCCAGCCAGCCATCTTCCGGATAATAAACTCGCTCTTGCCACAGCCCGTTCCCATATCCAGTATAACCCTTCCGTTCCCCCAATGCCGAAATTCATTACCGATCAGCTCAGATGCATATGACCATCGCATAGTTTCCGCCGGGATCAATTCCAACTGCTGTTTTGGAACGACCTCCGGCTTGTTCTGTTCGGACTCCGCGTTCAGCCGCTCCAGTTCTTTATTCACGGCCTTAGCTTGTTCCGCCTGCTCCTTCTGCTCTTCTTCAGTCAGTGGCTCTTCCTCGCATTTACGCTGATATTCCTCATATTCGCAAGTTCCATTCTGTTCATCCAAAAGCTTCAGGAAAAAGCCTCCAAATGGCATTCTTGTCTTCATATTGTAGTGCCTCCTCTATATAATAAAAAAGCACATAGCCCAGCCGCTCTGCCAGACCATGTGCGGGGTACAATCATTTCTTGATAAATATCCCTGTATCTGTTAAAATAGAGGTAGGAAACTGTCTGGACAACATTATCCCACTTCTATCGCCGCTCTGCCTGTCGCAATCAGGCAAAGCGGCTTTTATTTTGGGGTCAAAAGGGCCACTCATCTTCCATATCGTCGGATTCATAAACCCACTCCAGCTTATCCTTATCATCCATCTCCTCCAAATCCAGATCTTCATGTGGGCAAAACCATATTCCCGAAAAGTTCCTGCCCATGAAATCACAGTACGAATCCCATGCCTCTTCATCATTGTACGTGGACAGCCTATCAATCGTATCAAGTGCCGCCAACAAATGATCTCGTCCGCTATCCTCGTCCAGTCCGATTGCCTCCAGTTCTTCTTGACCCATCTGCTCGATATACCCTTTTACGATTCTCGTGTATGCAGGAACCCTAGACCGTTTCGGTTCTTCATCCAGGGACTCATTTTCACACAAAGGCATCTCTTCATCGCATGATCTGCATCTAATCAGAAGCACGGCTTCGCCGTCGTCATTTATTCCTGGTACAAGGAACACTTCCGTATCTGCCTCTTGCTTTGGTTTATCACCCAACCGCAAGGTCACACCTTCACAAAGCGGCCTGTTGCCAACAAGGGGTTTGATGCACTCGTTATACACCAAAGCTTTTCCTTCCAACGTATTTTGCAGCGCCCACCGAGCATTCATTTCATTCTTAGGGCCAGATGTGCTGATAGTCATCGTATTATTATAGTTGTATTCCATAGTAGCTCTCCTTTACAATTGCCTTTTCTATCATCACTTGCTCCATAACAGGTTCCATCTGGACGGCTTACGGTGTTCAGCTTCAAGGGAAAGTTTCACTCCCGGAAAATTGGTATCCATAAAGTCCCAGAATTCTTCTTCTGCCGCTTCCTCACTGTAATCTGCCAGCATATCGATCATTTCGATTCCCAAACCAAGCCGATTCTTGCCTTCTTTTTTATTGTGCCCCATCAACATCAACTCGTTGTCTGTCAGGTTCCAGATAAATTGGTACATTACGGCGATATAGTCACGCAGCGTATAGTGCTCCTTGGCTGGTTCAATTCCAAGTTCCATCGTATACGCCGGTTCATCCGCTTCTTGCTGTTCCTCATTCGCTGTAGTGCAGCAAATTTCCAGCGCGGGTGTACCGTCCACATCCAGCGCCGGTGTAACATACAAATCCGTCCCTTCGCTCAGCATCAGCCGGAAGCCCTTGCTCACCGTAGAATCCGCTTCGCTGGGACAGAGGCACCCACCTAAGAATGTTGTCTTTCCGGACAGAGCGCTATTCAGAATGAATGCCGCCTCCTGCTCTTCCTCGGGAGTTTCAGCATGAACCTCCACACCGTCCATATTGCCAAAATACACATCTAACATAATCGTACTCCTTTATCATTTCGTTGCCCCACAAGGGCGATATTTTCAAAGTCAGCTATACTCCCGGCGGAGCACGTCCTTTACCCTACATTCCACTCATCCTACAATATCCTCCTGAATATAACGCCAGCAGTTAGTTTTAACTAATTTCAAGTGGTAAACTTTAAAGACCTCATGCATGAGCTTTTTCCCGAATCTTGATGACACCTTCCAGCGCATCGGCAGCAGCTGCATCAGCACTTTGGATGGCTGACGCATAGAAGTTCAAGGTCGTGGATGTTTGTGCATGGCCCAACCGACCCGAAACCGTTGTGATTGGTATATGAGCCGCAATCAGCAAGCTGGCGTTGGTATGACGCAGGCTGTGGAAGTGGACTGCGGGGAGACCGTGCTCTTCCAAAAAACGCGGAAACCATGTTGAGACCGTTTCCGGGTCCAGCGGTTCCCCATTCCATCTGGTAAAGAGCATGTCATTGTCTACGACCTTGCCATTTTCAATCGTCACTTTCCGTGCCCACTTGGACCCGATTCGAAGCCTCTCCTGAATTTGGTGCTGTCGGTACTCCTTCAGAAGTTCCAGGCAGTCTGCGCCGATGCGGATGCACCGCCGGGAACGCTTGGTCTTGGGTGATGTGAATACGATTCCTTCTCCGGGGATGAACTGCACCGTCCGTTTAATAGACAATGTTCCCTTTTCGAAATCGATGTCCGACCAGCGCAATCCGCAGATTTCGCCTCTTCTGGCACCCGTCAGCAAGGCCAGCTGTGTGATCACACTAAAATGTACCGGTGCACCAGCAAGCGCCTCCAAAAGCCTGGCGATGTCCTCTTCGTCCAGCGTCTCCACATCAATTTCTGAAGCTTTCGGACGTTCTGCTCGTGCGCAGGGATTTTCGTTGATCAGCCCCCACTGAACCCCTTTCCGGAATACACTGGACAGCATGGCGTGATAGTGCAGGACGCTGTTGCTGTTCAGTTTTCCACCTTTTTTCGGATGCTCGTTGAAAGCTTTAGAAACAGCCAATCCCACTGCGGCAGATACCTTTTCGGCAGTCCGCTTGCTGACACCCTTGCCCGCATAGACCATCCTCATTGTATCCTGACCCACTCCGGCTTCCTTTGCCAGTGCTCCACGTGCGCCATGCGGCAACAACTTGAGCAGAGCAGTGGTCGCCGTAAAAGAACTGTCCTGCCGGATGCCCTTCTCTTCGAGATTATCGTAGAACGCCATCAGGTGCGCTGGTTTTATTTTGGACACCTTCAGGTGCCCCAGACCGGCGGTGATCCTTGGTCTCATCCTTTTATAATCGTACAAGGTCTTGGGCTTGAGATGCTTGTTGGCGTACTCCTCAAACCACCGGTCAATGAGATCGTCCAGCAGCATATCCTAGTCCAGTGCCATGCCGTTCGTGACTTGCTGTTCAAACAGCATCGCCTGCTCCTGTACCCACTTTTCAACCTTCTTTCCGCTCATTCCCGGCGGTGGGACCACGGTCTTGCACCTCGTGATGACCTTGTCTGACTGAGTTCGGCCACTGTACACCCGGATGGTATAGGAAACTGTCCCATCCTTCTTCTCTCGTCTCGTAACCTGAGCCACGAGAATCACCCTCCTTCCTTATTAAGAAATGATGCGGCGGACCCCGTTGACGACCTGCGGTTCCTGTTCGACCGGATCACCCTGCGTAAAGTACTCTGCCAGCGTATCCACGTTGACCAGCCACTTGCGGCTGGAGATCGTGGTATAGCGGATTTTGCCCATCCGGCAGAGTTTGCGAACGTACGCGGGTGAAACCCCAAACCGGACTGCCGCCTCCTTCACGGTGGCCATTGTTGGGTAGCGGATGGGGTACTCGATTGTGTTCGTCATGGTTTTGAACCTCCTGATCTTATTTATAAAGGTATCGGCCAGGTCCAACAGCCACAAGATGAAGCTGACGGACTCAGCAGCGCCCTTCGGTGATTACATTCTAGCACAGCTTGATTACATAATCAATAGTCAAAAAGATAGCCTTATCAAAAAATTTTCCACTTTATTTTACGTCAAAATTGTGCTATACTACTTTATCAAGAGGTGAAAAGACAATGTATGGTGAGCTTATCCGCGCAGCAAGAAAAAAGAAAGGATGGACGCAGAGCGACCTGGCTTATAAACTTGGTATCAATCCAGTCGGCATTGTCCAGTGGGAGCAGAATCGACGCAATCCAAAATTTGAGACCCGGCAGAAAATTGCACGAGCCTTGGATATTGATATCACAGAACTGATGCTGCTATCTGAAAAAGAGGATTACGAGAAAAAACATGGAGATTGCGAAAGTCGTATAAACTTTGCCGTTTACGAGATTGAACGACTTTTAGACGAAAAAACCGAACAGATTGAATCCTGCGGTGGTACGGTAACACCTGAACATGAAAAAAAATGGGTTCTTGAAAATTTGGATTGCTTTGCGGAGAAATATAATGTTTCAAAAGGAGCCGTAAAAGAAGCTCTAAATCACGACTTGGCCCTTTGGCCATCAATTCCGGACGAGAAATCTCCTGTTCCCAAAAAAGTACCCCACACACAAAATCCAGCAAAGGAACTTACCCTTATTCTGGAAGGGCTTAATGAATCTGGCAGAGCGGCAGTTCTCCACCACGCCCGGGAACTGTCTAAAATCCCAGACTACCAAAAAAAGGAGCACTGACCACCATAAGGCCACCGTGTTCCATCACAATTTTTGTTCCAAATTTCACTTTTCACCGGCCTGATTTTATTTGATGGTTCGTTCATTGTCCACGGCTCTTGCTCTCACATTTTTGTATCTGTCGCAAAAATGTCGCAAAATCCGGCCAGAAAAGTTCAATAAAGCAAAAAGAAAAGCCACGATTCAAACCGTCTTTTGAACGATGAATCATGGCTTTTTCTTTGGTGCGCTCGAGGGAACTCGAATCCCTGGCCCTCTGATTAAAAGAATGAGCCAATTGGGAAACGGCCGTTTGCATTCGTTTTGTTTTATATGGAATCATCGTCATTTTTATTCGCGTTCGTGCGTGTTCATTTCCAATTATTTGCGACAGATAAGGCACAAATAAGGCACATTCCGGTGCGCATTGCATCCGATAAACAGGACAACACACAGTCCACCATAGAGAAAGCAGCCCACAGGCCCGGCGGAATCATCCCCGCCCCCTGTGGGCTGCTCTGTTTTTATGCGTGGTTTTCGTCCCGAATCCGGGTAAACACATCCGTCAGGGCATCCGATGCAGCAGCGTCCGCCGACCGGATGAACCCGGCATAGATATCCGTTGTGGTGCTGGTCTTGGCGTGACCCAGACGGCCCGACACCGCCGTAACAGGAACGTGGGCGGCGATCAACAAGCTTGCGTTGGTGTGCCGCAGGCTGTGGAAGTGTACCGGCGGGAGATCATGGGCAGCGAGGAAGCCCGGGAACCATGTTGTTACCGTCTTGGGGTCGATGGGGGCACCGTTCCATTTGGTGAATAGTAAATCATTTTCCACCATTTTCCCGGCGATCTCTACACGCCGAACCCATGCCGTGCCTATCCTGAGCCGTTCCGCCCGTTGGTGCTGGCGGTATTCCCGCAGCAGCTGCACACACTCCGGGCCTATTTTGATGCACCGCCGGGAGCGTTTTGTTTTGGGCGTGGTGAATACAGTGCCCTTGCCCGGGATGTACTGCACGTTCCGCTCAATGGACAGTGTACCCGCGTCCAAATCCACGTCACACCAGCGCAGCCCGCAAATCTCACTCCGCCGGGCACCGGTGAACAAGGCAAGCTGTGTGATAACACTGAACTGCGCCGGTGCATCCTGTAAGGCTTCCAGCAGCCGGGCAACGTCCTTTTCTTCCAGCGCCTGCACGTCTATCTCTTCGGCCTTGGGTGCTTCTGCCCGCTTGCAAGGGTTTTCCGGTACAAGGCCCCACTGCACAGCCTTTGTGAATACGCTGGACAGCATCCGGTGATAGTGCTGCACCGTGTTCCCGTTGAGCCTGCCGCCGTCCTTGGCGTGCTCTGTGAACGCTTTTGAGAGGGGAAGCCCCACCACCCCGGCAACCTTTTCGGCTGTGCTCTGGCTTACGTTTGCGCCCCGATACACGTTCCGCATGGTATCGTCCCCAATGCCTGCTGCCTTGGCAATCTGGCCCCGCTTGCCATGGGGCAGACGTTCCAGCAGGGCAGGCGTTGCGGTATAGGTGCTATCTTCCCGCACACCCTGTTCCTCTAGGTTCGAGTAAAAAGCCATCAGGTGCGCCGGTTTCACTTGGCACACTTTCAGTTGCCCTAGCCCGGCGGAAATACGCGGCACCAAACGCCGGTAGTTGTAAACCGTCTTGGGCTTGAGCTTCTTTTCTGCGTACTCGGTGAACCATCGTTCTATCAGGTCGTCCACCTTCATGGACGCATCCAGCAGCACACCGGCATGCACTTCCTGTTCAAAGGCATCCGCCTGCCGCTGCAATTCCTTTTCCAACTTCTTCCCGGTCATGCCCGGCGACGGAGTAAACGTCCGGTTCACCATCACTTGACGGCCCCGTCGGTCGTAGCCATTGGAGACTCGGATGCAGTAGGAGCAAGAGCCGTCTTTCTTCATCCGCTTTGTTATCTTTGCCATCCGTCCACCCCGCTTTCTGCTATCCCGCCGGGCTTCATTCGTCCTTCATGTAGGCAGTCACACGGTCGAACAGGGGCAGATACTGGCCCTCTATCCGTGCAAAGATCGCCGCCGCTGTGGCTTCATCGTAAACGTGAGAGGTCAAATTGCGGTCGTTCAGCAACTCCACCCATGCCTTTTGATCGTCTATCATGCCAAAGGCAAACGCCTGCTTGATAACTTCTTTCGGGCTGTTGATGTTGGTATAGCCTTGGTCAAGCAGGTATTCCCGCATGGTTTTCCATGCAAGTTCCGTGCAGAACTCAAAGCGCTGAATGGTTCCATCCCGCACCGAATCCAGAGGGAACTTCTTGTAATCGTCCAGCGCTTCCCGCAGCCGGGCCACCGCAGCAGTAAAGCGGTCGTATTTTTCATGCAGCTTGTCCATCAGTTCAACACCATCCCTTTCGATGTTCGCAAGAAATACAGGCTCCATGCCGTCCTGAATGTGCACGATATCAAATTTCAGCAGCGTGGGCAGTTCCTCGCAGTGCATCCAGAACTCGGCCCGGTTATCTTCTGGCATTCCGTATACGGCTAAATCTATATCGCTGTTGGGCCGGTTGTCGCCCCGGGCACGGGAGCCAAACAGCACAAGCCGCTTTGCGCCATACCGCCGGGCCAGTGCCGCAAGCTGATTATAAAGTTCTTCCATGTTCTCACCTGTCATAATCGTTGTGTGCGCTCTATGGGGCTTATATCCGCACTCACAGCGGCAGAGAAGCCCCGCCGGGCGGCTTTATTTTTCATCTTTGGCAGCATCCTCTTTGGGATCCTGCCGCTGATACTTTGAAAGCTGCGCCAATTCGTCCAGACGTTCCAGCGCAACGGCCTGCCCTTCCCGGTTCAGACTTTGATATAAACGGAGCATTTCTTGCAGATCAGCTTCCTGAAGGGCAAATTCCACCAGATTTTTTAACTTGCCCATTACGTCTTGTACTTCATCTTCTGGTATCCCTGCATCTGTTAATTTTCCGGCTGATGCAGAAACGGTTGCCATTGCACTCACCAAAGCCTGATGGGTGTTTCCTTCAATCTGTGCACGGGTTGACTCATCAAGCAACGAATCAATGCTCACACTCATTGCATCCGCAAATCTGGCAAGTGTTTCAACCTTTGGCTTTTTTATTCCTCGCTCATACTGGCTTACAGTTTGAGGTGTTACCCCCAATCTCTTTGCAAGTTCAGCTTGCGTTATACCTGCATCTGTGCGAGCTTTTTTTAGAGCCTCTCCTGTTTTCATTGGTGTTCCTCCTTTTATTTCAGCTTATCACAAATCGTTCAAAAAGTAAATCCAATGGGCGAATTTTGATATTGACAAAGCCAAAAGGACGAACTATAATCACATTATAAACCATTGGACTTACACGAAAGGATGGTTAAGTACATGAGAATTGACCGTGTAAAACTGATTGCCGAAATGGCGCGGCAGGACGTCCGTATTCAGGAACTTTCGGAGAAAGCTGCTGTTTCACGTGCAACTATCACCGCCCTGCGCGGTGGGAAAAGTTGCAACGAAAATTCGATTCGTCGAGTCGCAGCCGCTTTGGGCGTGCCTGTAGAAAGCCTACTGGAAGACCGAAAAGAGGATTGACGAATGGGCGATACGATCCGCTACCCGAACATGGGCACCGTAAAACAGGCCGCCGAAATTTACGGACTGTCACCCCACTATATCCGGCGGCTTTGCAAGACCGGCAAAGTCCGGTATGTAAATGCCGGACGCGGCTGGCTTGTGAATCTGGACAGCCTAGCCCGATACTTCGAGCAGGGCGACCCGGCCCCGGCGGCTCAAGAACAGCGCATTTGCGGCATCCGGCAAATACAAGGATAAGCGTGGAGGTGCCAAACCGTGCAGACATACATTACACCTTGGTTCAAATTCTGGGTGCAAAGTAATAAAGAATTGTTCGACCTTATGACCGATGAACAAATAGGACGCACCATACGGGCCGCCCTGAACTACTGCGAATCCGGGAGCACCCCAGACCTTCAAGCGCTGGACAAAATAGAACAGGCATCATTCAAGCGTCTGTGCAACAACATTGATGAAGCGGCTGAAAGCTACCGTGCACGTTCAAAGGCAGGACAGGAAAACGGCAAGCAGGGAGGGCGCGGGAACAAAAAGTACAAGACCATGCCGGATGATGAAACCGAACGATTAAGAAAAGACATTCTCAGCCAAGCCAATCTCTATAAAGCCAACGAAAGGTAATCAAAGGTAATAAAAGCCAACTAAAGCTAATGCCTTTACGTTGTGCAAAAGCACCATCTTTCTTTCATTTTTATTTCTCTGTTTATCTGATTTCCCGAAAGAAAAAGCCAATAGCTTTTTATAAAAGGTAATGAAAGGTAAATAAAGCAGAAGATAGAAGATAGAAGATAGAGGATAGAAGATAGAAGAATATAGGCACTCGACCCGAAAGGGGGACATGATGAAGATTTTTGATATTTTACCAATAGGAGAGGAAAACGCCATCCCGGCGAAACAACTGGCCGCACAACTGGGGCTGTCGGAAAGGGAATGCCGTGCAAGGGTTTCCAAAGAACTGCAAGAGGGTGCGTTCTGCCTGTCCTCTATGCACCGTCCCGGCGGGTACTTCCGGCCCTCTGAGGGTGAAAAGGGCCGCAATGAACTGATACGCTTTTACTGCCGGGAACTTGCCCGCAGCCGTTCCAGTGTGCGCAAGCTGGCCGCGATCAGAAACGCTCTGTCCCAGCTGGACGGGCAGATAGATATTTTTGAACTTGTCGAGGAGGACGCACAAAGCAAATGACCATTCATAGCGTATTTGACATTCCGGGCTTTCTTCCTCTGATGGAAAGACTGAACGGAAAGCCGCTTCAGGATCTTCGCAAATCAACCAATGCAGGAATCGTTATTCAGTTGGGAGAGCATTGTTTGACCATCACGCCCGGTATTCACCCGGATGATGGTCTACCTTGCAAAGCCATTTTGCATAGTTGTTCTTCGTCCTGCAAGCAGATTGCCCCTGCCGAATCCTTCAGCCTGCTTTCAAGCTCTCTGGCCGGCGAAACATTGGTCAATGTCACTGACGAACCTGCTGATGGAATCGGTTTTCACTTTCGGAGCAGCCAGAACTCCTTTATTGACCATGTACTAATTACGCCGCAGATGGACAGCAACGGACTTCCCAGCATAGCGGTTTCGCTGTCGTTTTCATTATTTTCGGAAGTCTCGCAGTAAAAGTGCACGAAGGAGAAAGTCAATGGACACTTCGACCGATATTGAAGCCATCATTCGGGAAACGGCCAAGCTGGCCGCACTGGAAAGCGCAAGGGCTGTTCTGAAGGAGCAGGCCCAGAAAGCCGCCGGGAGGGCTGACCGCCGCTTACATAACACGAAGCTACTCCTGAAAAACTACCGGATGTTCAAGAAGCATTGCACGGGTGCAGTCTACACCGATGAATCAGGTGAACATGACGGAAGCGAGGAAGAAACTGCGCTGGAACTGCTGGATATGATGCTTCAGCGGAACAATGCCATTACGGTTGAATCCATCCGCAACAGCTGCCGGCGCACTAAAATCATGATTCGCCATATCGATGCAATGCTTGGCCTGTACGAAACCTACTGCGCCCAGAGCGACAATGAAGCTCTGAAGCGGGGCCTGCGCATCATCAAGGCCATGTACATTGACGAGACCGCCAAGCCTGTGGAGCAGATCGCGATGCAGGAAAACGTGAGCGCCCGGCAGGTTTACCGCGACCATGATGCAGCGGTGGATAAAATCTCTATGCTGATGTTCGGCATTGATGGGCTGGAACTGGTATAAATCTGCCACCAATGCCCGAAAACAAGGAGAAAGCTACATGAAAAATACGGAACTGTCGTATTTTCTGGAATCATTACAAGGGCAGTCTTTGCTTGATCTCAGCCCTGCACCCGGCGGGGGCATCACGTTACATTTTGAAAGCAAATACACTTCAGGCCACACGGATGATTTGACCCTAACCCCCGACATTGATTTTGATGGTATGTATCTGCAAATTGATTTTGCCAAAGCTAGACCGGATACCATCAGACATCTACCCCAGTGAAATCTTGGTTGCACATCTTTGCGTGACCAATACGAACCTGCTCAAATTTGAGCAGAAAGCGCTTCCCGATTTTAGGAAGCAAGACTGTTGACACTTTTGTCCACCGTGCAACCCGGTCAAAAATGGCCGGGTTTTCCTATTTGACATTTTTGACAAATAGGCATTCTACGCATAACAACGCCCTCACAGCCTGAAAGAAAGCCTGTGAGGGCGTTTTACTGTTTCAATGATAGTTTTCCTTACCAGATAGGCATAGCACAAAAAAGTGCCACCCAGACCCCTAGTAACCGCGAAGGACGGGCATTCAATCCCAGACCTTCCTACCTGCTTTCCACTTCTTCCGGGCATCGTTCAGACTGATACGGTTGTACCCGCCGGGATAGTCCGGGTCTGCCTGTTGCACACCGTCGTTCACCCAGCCGCACACTGGGCATTCTTCAAAATCATCAGCTTCTTCAAAATTGTGTTGACCGCATACAGGGCAAGGCCAGGCTTCTTCATCCTCTGGGGCCTGATATTCTTCCGGGATCCCGTCCGGGAACAGCGAATCGAAGAACTGCACCAACTCTTTCAATCTGGCTTCTGGGTGTGCTTCCATGTAGCCCAGCACTTCCTCTTGCACTTCACACTGTTCCGGTGCGTTCAGCATCCAAAGGAAATCGGCTTCTTCCTCATATTCGGCATCATCAGCCGGAGTATACCGCTCTCTCAGCACTTGAACATATTTCGGTTCGTCCTGTTCCATATTCATCACTTCCCGGCGGTTTCGCCCTCGATCACCGGTTCTTCCGGTGTAGGATGCTCCCGCATGAAATCATCTGCCGCCTGTTTCAGTACAGCGTTGGGCGTTGTCCCCTGTGCTGCACACGCCGCACGGAACTTTGCCGCATATTCTTTCTTGACCCTGCACGCCAATGTGGTCATATTCTCTTTGTCCCATTTGGCATTAGAAGCCTTTTTCTTTTCTGATACCATAATTTCACTCCCCCTAGCTTTTCAATTTCAGTATACCATGAGCCGGCACTGTTTACAATGCCAATACTATACAAAACAGCACTATAAACATTGTTGTTTTTGCTCATTTACAAGCACTATAAACAGTGCTACAATAAAGACACAGCAAGGGAGACGGGCAGACCTACCGGGCATCATTCTTTGGCGCTTCTCAGGTGAAGCCGCTGAACGCATAAACAACACATTTAACCCGACGGCATAGACCCCGCCGGGAACTTTAGGAGGAAAATACAATGAACGCACCTAGCACCAACAAGAGCAAGACCACCGCTGACGATCTCCGCGCCTACCAGTACCTGAAGAACACCTCTGACAGCTTGGACGATGCAAGCCACCTGCTGAACCTGTTCCGTGAATGGGTAGAAGATACCGTTCTGCCGGGCAGGGTGTACGGTGGACTGGATTATCTGGCCGTGCTCACCACTGCTATCACAGCCGTAAACAAGGCAAACCGTGAACTTGGGAAGTGTGTCGGGGAAATGTACATGGAACTTGATGTGCTCTAAGCCCTTGCATCAGAGTGCCAGCCCAGCGCCCGCCGCTGTGTTGGCACTCTTTTTTGTATCCTCATAGGTGCAGGTGCAAGGGTGCATCCAGGTGCGCCTGTTGGGTGCATTTGGGGCGTATCTTTAATTTGGCTTTTTATTACAGTACAAATGTGCTACAGCCGCATTTTTCTGGCTCTTGCTCTTCTCTGCACATTTTTTATTTCATCTGGATGATTTGATTTGTGTTGTTTCGGAAATTTTCATTAGCAACAGATTTCATCAGTGTGATGATTAAATTTCACGGCACTTTCTTTCGTGTCGGATGTTGCACTGTCCGTCCATACATGACCCAGAAATCCTATTTCAAATCATGGCACCAGATTACACAGGACGGCACTCCATGGCACCAGATGCAAAGAGATTCCACGCTGTACCGAATAGCCGAAAAGATTCCCGTTCATCAATGCTGCATCCTACCGCACTGCCGCCCACGTTCGGCCCTCTTGCAAAATGGTCTGCCCCATGGTTTAATGCAGGCACACAGAGAACGACATACACCGACCAGAAGGAAAAGAGGTGCATTGCTTGAACAATACGATCCGCTACCCGAACATGGGCACCGTAAAGCAGGCCGCTGAAATTTACGGACTGTCACCCCACTATATCCGGCGGCTTTGCAAGACCGGCAAAGTCCGGTATGTGAATGCCGGGCGCGGCTGGCTTGTGAATCTGGACAGCCTAGCCCGGTACTTTGAGCAGGGCGACCCGGCCCCGGCAGAGCAAAGCCAGACCGCCCACGGCGTCCGGCAGATCGGATGATGGACACACCCGGGAGCACACCGAGAACGTACACCCCGCCCGGCGGCGAGGTGTAACACACTAGACTTTCACGGAAAGTCGTGTGCTCTTGCAGAGGGCCTAGCACTTGCAAGCAGGGCAGACGTTTATACAAACGTTGCTCTTGCAAGCAATGGCCCTGTACATACACGGCCCCTTGCGTTGCAAGGACTTGTTGGGAAGAATCCCAAACCCACATAGCCGCCCCGCTCTGGCAGCGCCGCAGCATGCACCCGGCCCGCGCTCTGATGCACGCAGCCAACGCACCCCGCCGGGGGAGATCATGCACAGATCAGCAGCACCACACCCCGCCGCAGCACCGGCAACAGAACGCCCAGCACCACCCGCACACCTACGATTAGACCGCCCGGCGGCATCCCGGACACACGCAGCACACACCCACACAGCCCAGATCAGACACCCAGCAGCCCACGCTGGAAGCTGTACAGCACCCGCAGCCCCACACGATCAGGCCCCCAGACAGCACGAAAGCCCGCCCGACTATCAAGCCGGACAGGCTTTTTCTTTTGCATGATGGAACCGGACACCGCCCGGCGGAAACAATTGGGAAGAACCACACAGCCAGACCGCCGCCCGCATTGCCCGCTGCATCCATATTCCGCCGGGGAGATTAGCCACAGATCAGGCAAGGAGAGAACCACCAGCACGACCACAGCCCCGCACCCAACAAGAGCGGGCCCGCACTGGAAGCCGACCACAGGCCCCGCCGGGAGCAGCAACCACCACGCCCACGATCAGACCGCCTACGCACCAGCAGCCAGACCGGTACACGCTGCACCCGTCCTTGTGATGGGAAAGCCCCCGGCGGACACTGCCCAACACACAGCAAGCCACACCCAGACCGCCCGCAAATCTCGCAGCCTGAACCGCCACGCCCACGCCGCCGGGCATCAGAAGCAAGGCACAGCGTAAGGCACACGGCAAGGCATTTTTTCAAGAGTAAGGCACAAACAAGGCACATTCTGGCCATTCCGCACTCCTTGTAAAACAGAAAAGCCCACGATTTGCACCGAATTTTCAACGGTCAATCGTGGGCTTTTCTTTGGTGCGCTCGAGGGAACTCGAATCCCTGGCCCTCTGATTAAAAGAATCCAAGGCGCATCATTCGTCAAATTTCAAAAGTTCGAAGAAACGTTATTTTTATCGTATCATCGCAAAACATGCCTTTGCACACACCGCATTATTTGCATACAGTGTGATGCTTTGCAACCGTTATCCAGCTATTCAGGTGTGCAAAAAGTGTGCAAAAATGTGCAGACGGGCAAAACAAAGCCCAATGGACAAATCAACCACCGGTTTTATGGCAGGGTTTAGGACATCCGAACAGACACCGTTTGATATAGAAATGAGGTTCACTATGAACAAACTACTTTCCTGCCGCTACAATATGGACACCAACCGGGTGGAAACCCGGTTCAAAGATGGCACCACTCTTGCCATCGACTGCATCGCCGTCGAGGACGAGTACGGCAACACCCCGGCACAGCGGGCAGAGCTGGACTGGCTGCTGTGGAACAAGCCATTGGAGTATGCACAGCTTGTGCTGGGTGGAGGGATGGAGCATTATCTTTCCCTCGGCTGTGACCACGGCAGAATGGAAGATTGAGGATTCAGCAGCCGTTCGCAAAAAATTAAAGAATCATCTTTGCAAAGTCCATTGCTATTTGAACGAAAATCGAATATAATATAGATAGGAAAGCGGACGTCATTCCGCTGGTGTGGCTGACACCTAAAATCCGATCAGATGCAGGACGTAAGGGCCTGAGGTTGGCGGGCAACGATAAAACCCGAAAGAGATGCAGGACGTAGGGGCCTGAGGTTGGCGGACAACGATAAAATCAGTCGCAAGGGACATCGGACAGCACCACGGTGTTGTAGGTGTCCCTTTTATTTTGTAAAAACGCAAAGGAGCGCAGAATCAACCATGACGAAAAAAGAAGCACTGTCCATCGTTTTTGCCTGTGCGCCGTTGTACAAAGAAAATCTGGTGGATAAAAGCCTGCTGTTCATCACTACCGACAAGCATAAGAGTGTCCATTGTCTGGAGGTCACGTTCGATATCAGCAACTTTCTGCACATGACAGGCTTCAAGCTGCGTAAGCCTAGCATCAATGCCAGACACTTTTTCAATCTGTGCTACGACAAACGTCTGACCGAAGCGGATTTTGAATTTTCCGCAGATGGAACCACCGAAATGAAAATGCGTGTTCTGCCCAGCCTGATGAAAAAGAATCTCTCCGCAAAAATGCTGGGCGACTACAATATGAGCCAGCCCAAGCTGTACACCGACAAGATCGCAGGCTCCCTCAGCGCCTGCATGGGTTTTGTCCGGGATAGCGGTGAAGGACGTTTCGTTCCCAACACGGTGCTGGAGGGCGATATCCGAACCAAAGTAAAGGCCGCTGACCGAATTATTGCTACATATCGCAAAAACCGTGGTGAGAAACAGTATTCAGAGGTCGTATTCACCGCCAAGAAGGTCGAATGGGAAAAGATCGTCCTTCCCGATGAATACTGCTATCTTGTGTTGCCTGAATAATAAAAGAATGCCCGCCACCGATGGAACGGAATCTCCACGGTGAGCGGGCATTTTGCGTTTTCGTTCGATTCAGGTGAATCTATTCGGCTTGTGGTTTTCGCTTAACCCACGGTTTGGCTCCACAACAGGCTGATACCGAACCAGTCCATTGCTTCATCGCCACCGATAGCTGGTCAACGCCGCTATCCTCTATTATTAGTATAGCGCAAAAGTATATAAGTGCAAGTGGTCAAGCATCGAAGGAAATGAAATTTTCACTCAGGTCTATTATATGTACTCTATACCGAAATGTTTCATGCAAACAGCATTTTTCAATATGACCTTTATTGTCCATTTTAGTCTATTATAGTCCTCATTTTTCCATATATAATTTGAATTTTCCCTTGCACTAGCCCCAGACAAATGTTATACTTGACAAAATGGAGGAAATGTGCTATGTCTGATGAAATTTTCACTGTATTGCAAGCGGCACAATACTTAAAGGTATCAGAAAAGACCATTCGTCGTCTTATAAAAAGTAAAAAGCTTACAGCATCACGTGTAGGAAGTCGTTCTCTTCGCATACGGCAAAACGACATCGATCAATATCTTGCCAATCACACAAATCATTGTAAAGGAGTTACTACCAATGAGTGAAGAGTTAATTCAGAGAAATTTGATAGATTCTCCTGAAAAAATGGGAGATTGGAATTTTTATAACATCGGAGCAACAACCTTAAAAGCACTAAAGTCAGCAAAACTAATTCCTGATAAGGATTATGAAACATTTGAAAGCAAAAAGCCGGATGCACTAATTGTTAAAAAACCCGTAGTAATTGCTGCCATCGAATACAAAACGCCTTCTCAACTTCGTACTGAAAAGCAAATCGAGAAGGCAATTGTGCAAGAATTAGGTACGGCACAAGCTTTGCAGGCAAAAGTTTATATTATTACTGACGGAAGTAAGAGTATCTGGGTCAATCCTTTAACTGGTCACGAGATTTTGCAGGAAAACGGCAGTAAAATAACTCTCAATTTCAATAAAACTAGCTCTGAATGTATTGTTCTGATTAACAAAATTCGCGCATCCATCAATGCTTCAAATGATATGTTAAGAGCCGCGGCATCTGTTGATCCTCTTCCGCTTGCTCAGAAAGTATGGCAGGATTTATGGGCCGTTTCTGGTGCAACTCCAGAAAATTGCCTCTACACCTTTGTCGAGATTTTCATTTTCAAATATCTGAGTGATCTTGGTGTATTAAAAGGCATGTATTCGTTTTATGATTTACTTGGAAAATATTCCGGTAATAATGAAAACGATGTGCTCGAATTCTATGCTTCTGTTATCCGTATAAAAATCAAAGAGCTTTTTCCCGGAAATCCAAAAGACAAAACCACAATCATTAATGGTACTATTTTTGTATCTAAAGATGATAAAGCAGTTTCTGGATACGCTACAGTTTTTCACAAAATCCTTAAACGATTCAATGATTTTGGTACGCTTGAAAACATTGATTACGATTTTAAAAGCAAGCTCTTTGAAACGTTCTTGAAAGAATCTATCAGCAAGAAAAACTGGGGACAATATTTTACGCCGCTTAAGGTCGTTCGAGCGATTGTGAACATGGCCGATATTGAGTCTGGAATGAAAATCTGTGACCCGGCATGTGGCGTTGGTAAATTCTTGCTTGAGCCTATTTTGCACAATCTTAATCACCTATACACTATAGAAACAGATGAACACGGTGCCGAACGGCTTGTTCCTAAAATTACGCTTGTCGGCTATGATAAGGGCTTCGACAAAGATGAGCAGAAAACCATTATACTTGCAAAGGCGAATATGCTAATTTATATGTCCGAGCTAATCAGAGAGCATCCGAATCTAACTCAGCAGTTTGCGCAGTTATTTAATAGCACCTTCACTCTGCAAACCAACTCTATCCTCGGAACTCTAGCCAAGCCGGTAACAGAGGAGTACGATCTCATTCTTACAAATCCACCATATGTTATGAGTGGCAGTAGCAATCTAAAAGAAGAAATCTCGAAGGATGATGAATTAAAGAAATATTTTTCTATCAGTGCCATGGGCATCGAAGGGCTGTTCATGGAATGGATTGTCCGCGCACTCAAACCCGGAAAAAAGGCTTTTATTGTCGTGCCAGATGGAATCATGAATCGGAGTAACGATAAAAAATTACGAGATTTTATTCTTGGCCAGTGCGATATCGACGCGGTGATTTCTTTGCCATTAAACACATTCTTTACGACCAACAAAAAGACCTATATTCTCGCACTCACTAAAAAGATTCCTCTTAATGTTGGCGGAATTCCCACTCTTCCCAAGCAAATCTCTCCGGTATTCACATATCTTTGCTCAGAAATCGGCGAAACGCGGGATGTCTATCGCTTTGATATCGAGCAAAATGATTTGGAAGCGGCCTCGGATTTGTTTAATATGTTTAAGGGAGCAAAGATAAAATTCAGAACGGATGACCCACGCTGCAAAATTATAAGTATTGATAAATTTTATACCAGTGCGCATTGGGCTGTAGATCGTTGGTGGACAAGAGAAGAAAAGATTCAGCTTGGCGTGGAAGATGATGTTGAAACCATCACTCTTTCCGGCCTCGCCACTTTAATTTCTGATGTTTCATCTTCTTTAATGGAATATCGCGAGCCACTTTATGAGTTGGAGAAAAAAAAAACAATAATTTCTCGTCAAATGGTTAATATAATCGACCCTGCCGTGTTCCGTTTATCCTCCTCTGGAATCGGACTTAATCGTGTAAAATTAAATGCTCTAAACACTGACAATCCGGACGATTTTCCCGTCTATACTGCTGGTCAAGAACCTGTGGCATTCATAAAAAGACTTCCAAAAGAGCCCTTTGGTGCAAACGTGGATAACCCTGTTCTTAGCTTTGCTACAAACGGTGATGGGTCGGCCGGCCGCAATTTTGTAATTCATACGAAGCCATTTTATGTCAATACCGATCGAATCGTCGTTCAAGTACTTCGCAAGGATATCAGCCCTCAGTATGTTCGCGTTGCGCTTAATGATATGAAGGAAAAATATGGATTCAATCATGCACACAAAGCCAACTCTCACAACTTGGCTCCTGTCACCATCCAACTTCCTGTAAAAAGCAACGGATGTTACGACTTAGAGCAACAGGAAATTATGGTCGAAATTTTCAACTATCTTGAAGATATGCGAAAATCTCTTCTCCATCAAAAAGACCGTGTGGTAGAAAGCAACGTCTGTGTAGACTTGTCCTGCTACCATTTTGCCCAGAAAAAGATTTCGGATCTGTTTTCGGTTCTTCGAGGAAGCGGAAAATATACTAGAAGCTATACTCAGGAACATCCTGGCGCAGTCCCTCTCTTTTCGGGAAACACTTCTGGGGCATTTGCGTATGTCGATACCGCTGATTATAATACCCCTTGTTTGAGCTGGGTGATTGATGGTCTTGCTGGGTATCTTATGTTCCACTCATCAGAGTTTTCTGCAACAAATCATCGAGGAGTTTTGCTTCCAAAATTTTCTGACATTAACCTTCAATATGCCAAATTTATTATGGAACCTATTTTCCGAAATGCAAAGAAGGGTCGTGTTGGTGATAACGGAGAAAACGAATACTCTTCACTCCCTCCCTTTATGGTTTCTGAACTTTTGGTCCCATTCCCTGTTGATGATACTGGAAAGATAAGCCTATCCGCTCAGCAAGAAATTGCCGAACAATATATTACTGTTGAGCAATGCAAACGAGATGTTGCTGAGAAGTTAGATGCTCTGGCTCATCAAAAAATCGAGCTATAATAGCTCTGAATGCCAAAAGTGTCATACTTTTACCGCTTTACCGCAATAAAACTTGCAAAACCATCTTGACGCGCTCCGCAATCCATGATACCCTTTATCGCAAATCCCACCAATTTTGTAGAAAAGTACAGAACGGCGAGGATTTATTCTCCATGAAGATTTTTACCGCCCCGCAACACACCCGATCTATTTTGCCGCCGTTTCACCCGACAAAATCATCGCTGCGCTGCGTGGGCGGTATTTTTCTTTTTTACAAATAAAATCTTATGTAGTTGTTCGATCTTCCAAAATTTGTTTTTAGTTGTTGACCGCACAACTTCAAAGTGTTATTCTTGTGCTTGAAAGAAGCAGGTTGTAGTGTCCGCACTGCGTCGGCTTTCTTCATACTGTACCTTGAATCTTACATAAGCCGTCTGAACGAGATACT
>OIYE01000701.1_pt1 | contig 24601 bp, 30 predicted proteins | sample 1588091 | NCBI WGS metagenome assembly OIYE01 (sample SAMN03283265) | human gut metagenome | biome: human-associated habitat; material: feces | host: Homo sapiens | place: USA | collected 2013 | reverse complement strand
TGTTTATATAAAAAATATGTATGTTTATATGCTTAGATGTGCAGATAATTCGTTATATACAGGTATTGCTGCTGATATAGTCAAAAGAATAAAACAGCATCTGGGAGTTTTGGCAGGCGGCGCAAAATATACGCACAGTCATCGTGTTATATATATTGAGGCGGTATGGAAGCTTGATTCGGATAAAATTGCAAGAAAACTTGAGTATAGACTTAAACGGCTGAGTCATATTCAAAAAGAGATTCTTTTACAAAATCCTGATGATATTTTTTTAGTATTTTCTGAAATTTTATTTGGTTTACAAATAAGATGCTGTGATACCGGAGAGTATAATAAATATTTTAATTTTTCAAAAGAATTTATGAACATAAAAACAAAATATAAGTGACTATATCAGAAGTATCGCCTGAGAATTTTGATTCTCAGGCGATTTTTATGCATATACATTAGTTAAAATTAAATGACAATTTTTTATTTATTATTATAAATTTGATTTAAAAAATTCTTCCATTGCCGAAGCTGCTGATTCTTCATCTTCGCCGGAAACAGTTACAGTAATAGTGTCCCCGCACTTTACTCCAAGTCCCATAAGTGCCATAAGTTTTAATGCATTTACTGATTTTCCGTCTTTTGCAATTGTAATTTCACTATTGAAATTTTTAGCGGTTTTAACAAGAAGACCGGCAGGTCTGGCATGGATTCCTAAATCATCTTTAATTGTATAAGTAAATGTTTTCATGGAAGCTCCTTTCAATATTAGAACATTATAATAAAATTATTCTATCCGATTTTTATGTAAATATTATTTGTTAAATATGAAAACATTTATGCATTGAACTATATAAACCAAGAACAAGAATAGTACTGGATTCAGGCATTGGAGTATCTGCTGAAATATCCGGACACAGCTTTCCGTTTGTGCGGATAGCAAGAATATTTATGTTGTATCTGCGGCGTATATCTATTTGACCTACTGTTTTTCCGATCCAGCTTTTGGGAACTGACACTTCAAAAATTGCATAATCCCCGTCGATTTCAACATAGTCAAAGACATGATCTGAGGAATATCTGATCGCCGTCCATGAAGCAAGCTGCTTTTCGGGATAGACTATTTCGTCTGCACCGTTTCTGAGAAGAAATTTTGCATGTACATCTCTTGCCGCTCTGGATACGACCTTTTGTGCTCCAAGTTCTTTAAGGAGCAATGTAGTTTCCAATGAACTCTGGAAATTATCCCCGATGGCTACAATACATACGTCAAAATTTCCTACGCCTACAGTACTTAGAAAATCTTTTTTTGTTGCATCTCCTATCTGTGCGCTTGTGACGTAGGGAAGAGCGGCTTCAACTCTGTTTTCATTTTTGTCAATAGCCATAACCTGATGGTCAAGTTCGTTTAATTTTTGCGCTATATGACGTCCGAATCTTCCCAGACCAATTAGTAAAATTGTTTTCATTTGTATTTATCCTTTCTGTCTTATCCGACATTTATCTTTTCAAGCGGAAGCTTTGCCATACTGTTACTCTTAGAGAAAAAGGCTGCAAATATAAATGTAAGACCTCCGACTCTTCCTACAAACATTAATATCATAAGTATTATATGAGATGCATTTCCAAGCTCAGGAGTAAGTCCTTTTGACAACCCCACTGTTCCTATTGCCGAAGCCGTTTCAAACAAACAATCAAGTATAGGCAGATTTTCAATATTGCTGATTATGATACCCCCGATCAGGAAAAGTGAAAGATACATCATGAGAATTGCAGTTGATTTTTTTATTGCATCATCCGGAATGCGTCTGCCGAAAAATCTTGTATCTTCCCGACGCTTGAATACTGATATTGCAGATGAAATAAGAACAGCCAAAGTAGTTGTTTTCATACCTCCGGCTGTTGATCCCGGTGAACCGCCCGTAAGCATCAGGATAAGCATAATAACAATAGATCCCTGTTTCATCATGTTAAAATTTACTGTGTTAAATCCGGCAGTTCTAGGTGTTACAGCTTGAAACAATGAATAGAATATGCGTTGTGAAAGCGAAATATTCCATCGGTCAGAAGAAAATTCAAAGAAAAAGAAACAAACGGCAGGAATTAAAATAAGAAGTCCCGAAGTAACTAGTATTACTTTAGTTTGCATACGGTATTTTTTTATATGAAATTTATTGCATTTTATATCATCAAGCGTCATAAATCCTATACCGCCGATTATTATAAGAAGCATGATCACAATATTAATTAAAGGGTGACCTGAATAGGAAGTCAGTGAGGAATATTGTTCTTTTACACCCATTAAATCAAATCCGGCATTACAGAATGCAGAAACAGAGTGAAAAACAGAATACCATAATCCTTTAAAAAATCCAAAATCTTTGCAGAAAACAGGCGCCATAATGACGCATCCGACAAATTCAATAAAAAATGTTATTCTTATTATGAAACCTGTCAGCTTCACAATACCGCCAACTTGAGGTGCGGAAAGAGCTTCCTGCATTGTACTTCTTTGTTTTAAATTTATTTTTTTCCCTGAGAAAAGTGCAATGGACGCAGCAGCCGAAACAACTCCCAATCCTCCTATTTGAATAAGAATCAGTATTACTGCCTGACCAAAGCCTGACCAGTATGTAGCGGTATCGTGAACGATTAGTCCGGTAACGCAGACTGCCGAAACGGAAGTAAACAGCGTATCCATAAACGGCGCAGATATATTTTCCGCTGTTGAAAACGGAAGCATTAAAATAAGACTTCCGGCAAGAATTACCGCTATAAAACCTAAAATAATCATTTGAAATGTAGAGAGTTTTTTAAAAAACATTTTCATATAATTTCACCAACTCATAAAATATATAAAAGTTTATATTTGCTGAGATATGATCTATTCAGTTCAGCTTTAGATATTATAGCATTAAACTTAAAAAAAGTAAATGCCGACTTGAAAATTTTAAGTGAAATTGAAAAAAATACTTGACTAAATTACCTTTATATGCTATACTTTCTAAGTAAGCAAACGCTAACCTAGAAAAGGAGGTAAAAAATGAGCATAGTAGTAGTAGGCGGAAATGATCGAATGGCTACAAGATATAAAGATATATGTAAATCATTTAAATGTAAAGCCAAGGTTTTTACACAAATGCCGGCAGATTTTGAAAATAAACTGGGAACTCCCGATCTTATGGTGGTTTTTACTAATACCTGTTCTCATAAAATGGTTCAAAGAGTGAATCAAAGATCAGCAAAATATGATATCCCGGTGGCAAGAATACATAGCGCCAGTGTGAGTGCTTTGAAAAATGTACTTAATCAATATTGTATATGAATAAAATTGTCATTAGGTTAGCTTTGTCTAACTTAATGACGGCAAGTATTGCCGTTTTTTCTTGAGTAATTATGTTAAAAAGCAAAAACTTCCGTTAAAAATCTAAACGGAAGTTTTTGCTTTAATTAAATTAGTATGGATTTTTTTCGTACATTTTCCGCAGGGATGACAGCGCCTTTTTTTCAATTCTTGAAACATACGAACGGGAAATATTAAGTTTTTGTGCTACTTCTCTTTGAGTAAGAGCATTACAGCCGTATAATCCGTATCGATGCTTTATAATTTCAAATTCCCTATCATCAAGAGTATTTTCAAGAAAGCCGTATAATTGTCCGGATCTGATTGATAAATCTACCTGCTCAACAATGTCTTTTCCGTCACCCATTATATCCATTAATGTTAGAGCATTTCCATCTTTGTCAGTGTCGATCGGATCGTCGATATATATGTCTCCTAAAGTTTTTTTCTGGGAACGAAAGTGCATTAATATTTCATTTTCAATACATCTGCTTGCGTATGTAGCGAATCTGTTACCTTTAAGATAATCAAAAGTTGAAACAGCTTTAATTAATCCTATCGTACCGATAGAAATTAATTCGTCCTGATCTTTTAAATTTGAATAATATTTTTTTATAATATGCGCCACAAGTCTTAAGTTGTGCTCTATAAGTTTGTTTCTGGCAGATTCATCGCCTTCCTGCATTTTTTTGAAACACTCTTCTTCTTCCTGTTTTGACAATGGTTTCGGAAAAACATTTTTGCTGTCAATATGCAATGCAAAGAAAAAAAGACTATTTAAAACACTTCCTACAATATTAAGTATCAAATTAATCGCCTCCTTTTAAAAATTATGTTTTTCAGCTTGTTTATTATAATTTGTCTGCGGATAATATTTATTGTATGATAAAGCGTAAATAGTGTTCTTGAAAAAAATGTAATAATATGATAGAATTAAAATAGTATTTTACAAATTTTAATGAACAGCCAAAAAGGGAGACTTTATGAACGGAAAATTTTACGGAGTAAGCGTTGGTCCGGGAGATCCGGAGCTGATAACTGTTAAAGCTGTAAATACTATAAAAAAGTGCAGTATTATAATTGTTCCGCAGACTAAAAATGAAAACATGCTTGCACTTTCAATTGCACAGAAGTCCGTTGACATGACGGACAAGCTTATTGTTCCCATCAAATTTCTTATGTCTCATGATATTGAGAAAACACAGGAGAATCATAAAAGATCCGCTGAGACAATCATGGAGTATTTGCGTCAGGGACATGATGTGGCAATGCTGAATATCGGTGATATTTCCATTTATTCCACATGCTCTTACATTTTGAATATTATTGAAAAAAACGGATTTGAAACGGAGGTTTGCGCTGGAGTTCCCAGCTTTTGCGCTGCGGCTGCGAGACTGAAAAAACCTCTTGTTTCTCGCAAAGAAGTACTTGTAGTTGCTCCGGGTTATACTGATGAACTTGAAAGTTTGATGTCAGTAAATGGTACTAAGGTTATAATGAAAAGCGGAAAGCATATGAATAGAGTAAAAAAACTGGTTGAAAAATACGGAATGTCAGACAATACGATAATTGTGGAATCCTGTGGATTGGAAAATGAAAGAATACATTACGGTATAGATGAAACTGAAAACGGATACTTTTCACTTATGATTATTAAAACCTCTGAGGAAAATGATAATGCTTGAAGAATATATTTACTGCGGTACTAAAAAACTGAGATGCGGATATACGACAGGCTCTTGTGCTGCCGCTGCTGCCAAGGCGTCTGCACAAATGCTTCTTACAGGAATGACAATTGACAAAGTAAGTCTTATGACTCCAAAGGGTATACTGCTTGAGCTTAATATTAAAAATTCTGAAATAGAAACGGATTATGCAGAATGTGCAATAAAAAAGGACAGCGGCGACGATCCTGATGTTACAAACGGAATACTTGTGTATGCAAGAGTTGAAAAAATTCCTTCCGGAATAATTATTGACGGCGGAAAAGGAGTAGGGAGAATTACTAAAAGCGGACTTGATAGAAAAATCGGCGAAGCGGCAATAAATACAGTACCCAGAAGAATGATTGAGAATGCTGTTACGGAAATGGCTGAAAAATATGGTTATGACGGCGGTTTCAGGATAATTATATCTGTACCGGAAGGTGAAATGATCGCTGCAAAAACTTATAATCCCAGGCTGGGAATTGAAGGGGGCATTTCAATAATCGGTACAAGCGGAATAGTTGAACCTATGAGTAACAAAGCTGTTATTGAAACGATTCGTACTGAAGAAAGTATGTTAAAGGCTCAGGGCAGAAAAAATCTTTTGATCACGATTGGAAATTACAGCGGAACTTTCCTGAAAGAGTATTTGCCGGAGCTTGATAAAACAGTAAAGTGCAGTAATTTTATAGGTGAGGCTATAGACTTTGCAGTGGAATTTGGCTTTAAAAGAGTTCTTATTGCAGGACATGCCGGTAAGCTTGTAAAGCTTGGAGCAGGTATAATGAATACTCATTCTTCAAATGCGGACGGAAGAATGGAGGTATTGATCACATGCGGACTTTTAGCCGGTGCAGATACTGAAACGCTGAAAAAAATTTATGAATGTATAACGGTAGACGACGCTTTAGGAATTTTGCAATCGGCAGGATTACTTGAAAAGACAATTGAAATTTTAATGGGTAAGATACAGTTTTATCTTGATGCAAAGGTGAAAAATACGTTAGAAATTGGTGCATTAATGTTTTCAAATAAGTATGGAGTACTTGGAAAAACATCAAGCGCTGATAGTATTATCAAATGTACGGCGGAGGAATATAATGGTTAATTTTGTAGGAGCAGGCTGCGGAAGTCCGGATTTGATTACATTAAGAGGACATAGATTGATTTCGGATGCAGACGTTATAATTTATGCCGGTTCACTTGTTAATCCTGAACTTCTTGACTTCGCCCGAAAGGACTGCGAAATTTATAACAGCGCTTATATGAATTTGGACGAAGTAATTGAAGTTATGAAAAATGCGGAAAGGGACGGAAAAATGACTGTAAGGCTTCATACTGGAGATCCCAGCGTTTACGGAGCGATACGGGAGCAGATGGACAGACTGAAAGTTCTTGAAATACCCTATGAAATTTGTCCCGGGGTAAGTTCATTTTGCGGAGCCGCAGCGGCGCTTAAAGCTGAATATACTCTACCTGATGTGTCCCAGACTGTAATCATTACACGAATGGCAGGCAGAACTCCCGTACCACCGAAGGAGGATATTTCAGAACTTGCAAAGCATGGAGCGACAATGGTTGTTTTTTTAAGTACCGGTATGCTGGCGGAGCTTTCCCAAAAGCTTATTTTCGGAGGATACAGCGAAGAAACTCCGGCGGCTATCGTTTATAAGGCAAGTTGGGAGGATGAAAAGGTATGCCGATGTACTGTAAAAACTCTTGCGGAAACAGCCGAGAAGAATAACATAAAAAAGACAGCGCTTATTACAGTAGGGGAATTTCTGGGAGATGATTATTCTCTTTCAAAGCTTTATGATTCAGAGTTTGAAACGGAATTCAGAAAGGTAAAGAAATGACGGCGGCAATAATATCTGTGACTGAAAAGGGTACAATGCAATCGGAGTTACTATATAAAAAAATTGAAGCAAAAGGCTTTAAATGCAAAAGATTCTGCTACAGCAAATATGCATCTGTCGGTGCTGAAAGCTATGAAAACATATCAATACTTGTGAAAAGAATTTTCAGTGAATATGATATATTGATTTTTATATGCGCATGCGGTATTGCAGTACGGACGATTTCGCCTTTTATAAAATCAAAAATTTCCGATCCTGCGGTAATCGTTATGGACGAACAGTTTAAATATGTAATTCCCATATTGTCAGGACATTTGGGAGGAGCTAACAGGATTTCGCAGATAATTTCAAATGAAACAGGAGCAAAAGCGGTTATTACTACTGCTACCGATACAGGAGGAAAATTTTCAGTTGACAGTTTTGCTAAGGCAAATAGTCTTTATATTTCCGATATGAAGATTGCTAAAGCTGTTTCGGCGGCAGTTTTGCAGAATAAAAAAATTGGATTTGCAAGCGATTACAGTACGGTGAACATTCCTGACGAATTATGTACAGATTTAAATTGTGAAATCGGTATATGCATTTCTGATGATAAAGAAAAAAAGCCTTTTAATAGCACTTTGAATCTCATACCTCAAAATATTGTTCTGGGAATCGGCTGTAAAAGAGGCAGGACATCTGAGGAAATTGAAAGCTTTTTATTGAATTTTCTTGAAAAAAATCAAATTCCTTTGTATAAAGTCGGTCGTATTGCAACTATTGATTTAAAAGCAGATGAAAAGGGTATACTGGATTTTTGCAAAAAGTACAGACTGGAATTGTCTGTTTATTCTGCACATGAACTGATGAATGCTGAGGGAAATTTTACAGGTTCTGATTTTGTAAAAAATATAACCGGAGTTGATAATGTGTGCGAACGCAGCGCCGTACTATGCAGTAAAGGCAAAATTATTGTTCCGAAAACTGCTGAAAACGGAATTACATGTAGTGCGGCTCAAACGGACATTACTATAGACTTTGCAAAGGAGACATTATGAAGTTATATATTGTTGGTTTCGGACCCGGAAATTACGACAGTATGACGATGGAAGCATGCAGCGTCATCGAACGATGCGGTCTTGTTGTAGGATACACAACTTATACGGATATTTTAAAGAAATATTTTCCACATAAAGAATTTTATTCAACTCCTATGAAAAAGGAAACGGACCGCGTCAAATATGCATTGGAAAGGGCTTCGGAGGGTACTGAAACGGCTTTAATATGCAGCGGCGACAGTGGAGTTTACGGTATGGCAGGGCTTGCATTAGAACTTTCGGCAGATTATCCGAATGCAGAAATTACAATTGTTCCGGGTATTACTGCGGCATTAAGCGGCGGGGCTGTTCTTGGGGCGCCTCTTACTCATGATTTTGCTGTTATAAGTCTTTCGGATCTTTTGACGCCGTGGGAAAAAATAAAAAAACGTCTTGAATGTGCTGCTGCTGCTGATTTTGTTATTTGTATATATAATCCCTCGTCAAAAAAACGCAGTGATTATTTGCAGAAAGCATGCGATATAATGTTAAAATTCAAATCATGTGAAACTATATGCGGTTATGTAAAAAATATCGGCAGAAACGGGCAGGAAAGCGGTATTCTTACCCTTTTGCAGCTTAGGGATTTTCATGCTGATATGTTTACCACTGTGTTTGTGGGCAACAGCGATACAAAGGTTATAAACAATAAAATGGTTACTCCCAGAGGTTATAAAAATGTTTAGAATACTTATTTTCGGCGGAACGACAGAGGGCAGGGAGCTTGCGGATTTTTGTCATAGTAATCGTATACCTGCGGCGGTATGCGTAACGACCGGATTTGGAAAAGAACTTCTTTCGTCTTTCAATACGCTGAAAATTATTACAGGCAAAAAGGATTACAGTCAGATAGTAAATATGCTTGAAAAAGAAAAATATTCAGCAGTGCTAGATGCTACGCACCCTTTTGCAGAAAAAGCTACCGAAAATATAAAAAAAGCGTGTACAGATACCAATACACAGTTTTTTCGTGTAATTAGGGACAGTGAGAAAATTGATTATAATGATGTAAAGTATTTTGATAGTATCGGCAGTGCGGCGGAGTATGCAGAAAAAGAGTCGGGTAACATTCTTATAACGACCGGAAGTAAAAATCTTGCAGAATATACAGGAATCAGAAATTTTTCTGAAAGGCTCGTTGTAAGAGTACTGCCAGACAGCCGGATTATTAACAGCTGTATTGAAATGGGATTTAAAAAAGAAAATATAATCAGCGAGATAGGACCATTTACAGTTGAACAGAATTGCAGTCATATCAGGCGGAATAATATCCGTATTGTTATAACTAAAGAAAGCGGTAAAAACGGAGGATTTTCTGATAAAATTACGGCTGCGCAATTATGCAGCTGCAAAGCTCTGATTATCAGGAAACCTATTGAATATGGTTACTCCGCAGAAGAAATCAAAAAAATTTTAATGAGGGTAAAAGATGAACAGTAAGAAGGTTATGGTTGTAGGTATTGGTATGAACGGCAGTGAAACCCTGACTGAGTATGCAAAAAAAATTATTGAATCAGCTGATATTCTTATCGGAGCAGAAAGAATACTTAAATGCTTTGAATATCTGAAAAAACCTGTACTGTCAACATATAACAGCAGTGAGATTTCAAAATTTCTGCATACTGAAAATTTTGAAACTGCTGCGGTACTTATGTCCGGGGACTGCGGATTTTTCAGCGGTACAGCAAGGCTTTTACCTGAAATTTCTGATATGGATTATGAGATTGTCTGCGGAATTTCTTCAGTTGTTTATTTTTGTTCAAAAATCGGTATAAGCTGGCAGAATATGAAATTTGTAAGCCTGCACGGAATGGATTCAAATATAGTTCGTCATGCGGCTGAAAATGAGAAAACTTTTTTTCTTCTCGGAGGCAAAATTTCAGCGGCACAGGCTTGCAGACGCCTATGCGAATATTCCATGAATAGTGCGGAAGTTTATATCGGTGAAAATCTGGGATATGAAAATGAGAGGATACTTTGCGGTACTGCCGAGGATTTTACTGAAACAGAAACCGCATTGCTGTCTGTGATGACGGTAGTAAATTCAGACTGTGAAACGTTAAAGCGGTCGGGAATACCGGATCGTGAGTTCGTCAGAGGAAATGTGCCTATGACTAAATCTGAAGTACGCAGTGTTATTATATCAAAACTGGGTATATCAAATGATTCGGTTTGTTGGGATATTGGAAGCGGTACAGGCTCCGTATCTGTTGAAATGGCTTTGCAGTGCGGCAGCGGAAGAGTGTACGCGGTTGATAGGAATCCCGAAGCTGTGAGTCTGACGGATAAAAACAAGCATATTTTTAAATGCGACAATATAGAAATTATCGGTGGAAACGCCATGGATAATATAGAAAAGCTTCCTGTTCCGGATCGTGTTTTTATCGGCGGCAGCGGTGGAGAATTACAACAGATTATCAAAATGGTATTTAAAAAAAATAGAAAAGCTGTGATAGTTGTTACCGCTGTTTCGTTGGAAACATTGAATAAGTCGCTGGAAGGATTTCGTATATGCGGCGCTGAAACAGAAATCGTACAAGTATCGATTACAAGAACAAAGTCTGTGGGCGAATATACAATGCTGTGCGGTGAAAATCCGGTATTTATAATAAAGGGGACAATTTTATGAACAGAATTATGATTGCCGGTACTCACAGCGGCTGCGGAAAAACCACCGTTACATGCGGACTGTTAAAAGTACTTAAAGAAACTGGATATAAAGTGTCGGCGTTCAAATGCGGTCCTGATTATATTGATCCTATGTTTCATAGTAAGATTATCAAAGTAAAATCAAGAAATCTTGACGGTTTTTTTACCGATAAAAATACTTTAAATTATCTTTTGGACGTTAACAGCCATGATTCGGATATTTCAGTTATTGAAGGCGTCATGGGATTTTATGACGGTTACGGCGGAAAAGCGTCGGCTTATGACGTTTCAAATGATACCGGTACGCCAGTTATAATTGTTATAGACTGTTCTGGAATGAGTGGTTCTGTTGGAGCGGTAATAAACGGATATCTTAATTATAAAAAACCGAATAACGTTGTCGGTTTTATTTTTAACCGAATGCCGATTTCACTAGAAGATGATATTAAAAAGCTTTGCAGTCAAATGGGAACGGAATATTTTGGATATATACCTAAAAATAATGATTTTCATATAGGAAGCCGTCATCTGGGGCTTATAACTGCCGATGAAATTGAAGATCTTAATGATAAACTAAAGATGCTTTCGGATCAGATAAATAAAACAGTACTGATAGATAAAATAATTGAAATTGCCGGAAAAGCAGAAATAGTAAACTATGAGATTCCTAAAATTCCAAAATTAAATGACGGCAAAAATGCAAGGATTGCTGTTGCTTATGACAGAGCATTCTGTTTTTATTATGAGGACAATTTAGACTTACTTAGAAAAATGGGAGGGGAAATAATTTTCTTTTCTCCTCTTGAAGATAGTAAGCTTCCGGATAATATTGACGGACTGATTCTCGGCGGCGGATATCCTGAGTTATATGCGCAGGAGCTTTCTGAAAATCTGGAAATGCTTGAAAGTATCAAAAGTGCAGCGTACGGTAATATTCCGATAATTGCGGAATGCGGAGGTTTTATGTATCTTCATAAATCAGTAAAATTTCAAAATGGAAAAGAGTATAGAATGGCAGGAGTAATAGACGGTTTTGCTTTTGAAACCTCAAAATTACAGAGATTCGGCTATGCGGAGCTGACAGCAGATCGTGACAATCTGCTTTGTAAAAAGGGAGAAATTGTCAGGTCTCATGAATTTCATTACTGGGACAGCAGCTTCTGCGGAGACTGTTTTACTGCAAAGAAATTAAATGGAAAGCAATGGAAGTGCGGTTACAGTACGGAAAATATAATTGCCGGATTCCCTCATTTTTATTTTTACAATAAACCTTCAATGGCGGAATCATTTCTGAAAAAATGTTTAGACTATAGGAGTAAATATGGAAAGACTGTGTAAAATCTCTGAACCTGATCATATGGCAATGGAATTATCGGAATGTAAATGGAACAGTGTTGCAAAACCGCTTAAAAGTCTGGGATTGCTTGAAAAAGCGGTAACTAAAATTGCAGGAATTACAGGTAATGCAGAAGTTAAAATAGATAAACGTTGTACGGTGGTAATGTGCGCAGATAACGGCGTAGTTGCCGAGGGTGTTACTCAATCAGACAGTTCAGTTACAGCGTTAGTTGCTGAAAGCATCGCAAATGACAGGGCGAATATAAATCTTGTTTCAAAGTCCTATAATATAGATGTTATCGCTGTAGATATGGGTATGATAACAGATGTTGATGACGAAAGAATTATAATAAAGAAAACTGCATACGGTACAAAAAATATATATTACGGAAACGCTATGACCTTAAATCAGGCTGAGCAGGCAATTACAGCCGGAATGGATATAGTAAGAGAGCTTAAAGCAAAAGGCTATGATATATTAATCACCGGAGAAATGGGTATTGGAAACACAACCACGTCTTCTGCGCTGGCTTCCGTTATTCTGGACCAACCTGTAAGAAACGTTACAGGTTGCGGCGCCGGACTGGACAAGGAAAGACTAAAGCATAAAATTAATGTAATTGAACATGCGATAGCGGTGAACGATCCTGATAAAACTAAACCTATCGAGCTTATTTCAAAAATCGGCGGATTTGATATCGCCGGTATGACTGGATTGTTTTTAGGCGGAGCAGTTTACAGAATCCCTGTAGTTATAGACGGTTTTATTTCCGCTGTTGCTGCAAAGCTTGCATGCATGATCGTTCCTGAAACTGTAAATTTTATGCTTTGTTCACATGTTTCAAAAGAACCTGCCGGAAGAAAAATGCTTGAATCTATGGGACTTAAGGCTATGTTAGACGGTGAACTGTGTCTTGGCGAGGGGACGGGAGGAGCGATGCTGATTCCCTTGCTGGATGGAGCTTTATCTGTTTATCATTCTGCACACAGGTTCGATGAATTACAGATGGATCAGTATGAGGATTATACAAAATGCTGACGGTCGTAACAGGAGGCAGCGGAAGCGGTAAATCAGAACTTGCTGAAAATATTGCAGTTAAATTTACCGGAAAGAAATATTACATTGCGGCAATGCAGCCCTTTGGTGAAGAAGCGCTGAAAAGAATTGAACGGCATCGTAAAATGAGAGCGGAAAAAGGTTTTGAAACTATTGAAAAATATACCGATATAGATGAACTTACTTTTACTCGGAAAGATTTAGTTTTGCTGGAATGTGTGTCAAATTTATGCGCTAATGAAATGTTTTCGGGCAGGACGGATAAAAACATTGCTGCTGATAAAATAATTTCAGGTATTGAAAAAATAAATAAAGTGGTTTCTCAGCTGATAGTAGTTACCAATGAGATATTCTCAGATGGTATTTTGTATGAAAAGGAAACTATTGAATACATGAAAGTATTAGGAGAAATTAACCGAAGGATTTTTGAATGTGCCGATAATGTTATAGAATCAGTATACGGGATACCATATATTTTGAAAGGAAATCTGACATGAAGTTTTTCAATTCAATTATATCTGCGTTTGCTATGTATTCCAGAATACCCGTACCGAAAATAAAATGGTGCGAAGAAAACAGGCGCTACGCTCTGGGATTTTTTCCGCTGGTGGGCGCTGTATCGGGATTGATGATGGTTTTATGGTATTTTATCTCAGATAAACTGGGAATCAACACAGTATTATTTTCAGCGGTATGTACGGCAATTCCGATAGTCGTTACAGGAGGAATCCATATGGACGGATTCTGTGATGTAATTGATGCAAAATCGTCATACGGGAATAAAGAAAAACGGCTTGAGATTATGAGCGACCCTCATACCGGAGCGTTTGCAGTAATCTATGCTGCTATATATTTTTTAGTACAGACCGGATTATTCAGTGAGGTAAGAACCTTGAAAACGGCAGTAATTTGCGGACTGATATTCGTAATTTCAAGGACATTAAGCGGATTTGCAGCCGTAACTTTAAAAAATGCCAAAGGTAATGGAACTCTTTATTCTTTTACTGAAGCGTCTCACAGGAAATCAGTAATTGCAATACTTGCAGTGATTTTTGCTGTTTGTACATTAGTAATTTTGTTTATAAGTCCGGTGTACGGTTTAGCAGTAATTGTTGTAGGATTTTTGACTTTTTTTGCATACAAGAGATTTGCTTATAAAAATTTTGGCGGAATAACAGGCGATCTTGAAGGATATTTTTTGCAGATATGTGAGCTTGCAATGCTTGCAGCAGCAGTCATTATACCATTGATATGGGGGAAAATAAAATGTATCTTATAACAGGCGGAGCTTATCAGGGGAAAAGTAATTATGCAGTTTCTGTGTTTAAATTTGAGAACAACAGCATAGTTGATGGAAAAACAGTTAACTTTGAAGAAATAAATAAATATTTGTGTATCAAAAACTTTCATATACTGGTCAGAAGAATGATGAAAGACGGAAAAACTACTGAAGAAATCAAAATTATTGTTGATTCTCTTAATGAAAATACAGTAATTATTACTGATGAAATAGGAAACGGAATTATACCGGTTGATCAATTTGAGCGTGATTGGCGAGAACAAACCGGACGTATTTGTTGCTACATTGCGTCACAATCAAGAAAAGTTGTAAGATTAACAGGGGGTATACCTGTAATAATAAAGGACGAAAGTAAATGAAAATAATTTTTATACGTCATGGGCAAACAAAAGGCAATGAAGAAAAGCGCTATATCGGCAGAACAGACGAATCACTGTCTCAAAAGGGGATTGAAGAAATAAAAAATCGTTTATATCCTGACGCAGACACTGTTTGGGTCAGTCCTATGAAAAGATGTGTCGAGACTGCAAAAATTATTTATCCGGACAGTAAATACATAATTTGCAATGATTTTCGTGAATGTGATTTTGGTATCTTTGAGGGAAAAAATTACGATGAACTGAAAAATGATTCCGATTATCAAAAATGGATTGACAGTATGGGAACAATGGCAATTCCGCAAGGTGAAAGTCATGAGCAGTTTAAAACACGGTGCTGCAATGAATTTGAAAGTATCGTTAAAGCGTTTCAGGGTACGGCTGCATTAATAGTACATGGCGGAACAATAATGGCTGTACTGGAAAAATATGCAGTTCCCAGATCCGGTTTTTATTCTTATCAGGTGAAAAACGGATGCGGATATATTACTGAGTTTGAAAACGGACAATTGAAAATAATATTGGAGTTAAAATGAAATATTTATATTTTATTATGCCTTTGATTATTGCGTTTTTGCTGGATTTTATAATAGGAGATCCGTATAAGCTTCCTCACCCTGTAAGACTTATCGGAAAATGTATCGGGGCGGTTGAGAAAATTACAAGAAGGGTTTTCAGTAGTGAAAAAACAGCCGGAGCAGTTATGGCTATGATAATAACGACGCTGTCGTTTATCGTACCTTTTTGCTTGCTTTTTTTAGCTTATAAAATAAATTTGTTTGTGGGGATTGCAGTCGAGAGTGTACTGGGATATTATCTTTTAGCGGCAAGATGCCTTGAAAAGGAAAGCATAAAGGTATACGGTGCATTACAAAAACGTGATATAGAGGAAGCAAGAAAAGCAGTTTCTATGATTGTGGGAAGAGATACTCAGAATCTCGACGAAAAGGGAATTATTAAAGCAGCGGTTGAAACTGTTGCGGAAAATTCTTCTGACGGCGTAACCGCACCTCTGTTTTATATGACATTCGGTGTACCTTTAGGATACTTATATAAAGCGGTTAATACCATGGATTCTATGGTCGGATATAAAAATGAACAATATATAAATTTTGGAAAAATTCCCGCAAAAATTGATGATATTTTTAATTTTATACCGTCAAGATTTACGGCATTGCTTATGATTGTATCCTCATTTATTCTTGGTCTGGACGGAAAAAATGCTTATAAGATATGGCGAAGAGACAGGTTTAATCATGCAAGTCCGAATTCTGCACAAACTGAATCGGTATGTGCCGGAGCATTGAATATTCGTCTTGCAGGGGACGCTTACTACTTCGGAAAGCTCTATAAAAAGAAAACAATCGGAGATAATAACCGTCCGATTGAAAATGATGATATAAAAAAATCAAACAGGCTGATGTACTGTACATCTGTTTTGATGCTTGCAGTAACGGTAATATTAAGAATTATAATAGCAGGGTGTTTTTTATGAAAAAATATCAGCATGGCGGTAATACAAATATTAAATATGATTTTTCTGCAAATATAAATCCTCTGGGAATGCCGGAAAATGTGAAAAAAATTCTTGCTGAAAATGTAGAAAAGTTTTCATTTTATCCTGATCCGAACTGTACAGATGTGATAAAAGCAATATCGGATTTTGAAAATATTCCGGAAAAAAATATTCTTTGCGGAAACGGTGCGGCGGATTTGATTTATCGTATAGTGAGTGCTGTAAGTCCATGTAAGGCTTTGCTTTTTGCTCCGTCTTTTTCTGAGTATGAAAAAGCGCTGCTTGACAGCAGGTGCAGTATAGAATATTGCTATCTCAAAGAAGAAAACGGGTATGTAATTAAAGATTTTGACACTGATTTGCTGAAAGATAAGGATATTTGTTTTTTATGCAATCCCAATAATCCCGTGGGGAATGTAACGGATATGAATATACTTTTAAAAATTATTGACGGCTGTCAGAAACATAATGTTATATTAGTGATTGACGAATGCTTTATGGATTTCGTACTGAACGGTTCTGATTTATCAGCAAAGAAATTTTTGTCCTGTAAAAATGTTATAATACTGAAAGCTTTTACAAAAATTTATGCCATGGCAGGACTGCGTTTGGGATATGTTTTAAGTGAAAATGAGACGCTGATTGAAAAAGTTCGTAATTCAGGACAGCCCTGGAGCGTTTCTGTTCCGGCACAGCTTGCAGGTTCTGCCGCACTGCAAAATACGTATTTTATAAAAAAAACAGCTGAATTTGTTTCAGCTGAAAGAAAATTTCTGATTGATAGTCTTAATAATATGAACCTTAAAGTTTTTCCGTCAGAAGCAAATTTTATTATGTTGAAATCTGAAATTATTAAGCTTGACAGACTTTTAAAAAGTGAGGATATAGCAATCAGAAACTGTGAAAATTATGAAGGTCTGGAAAGAGGCTTTTACCGTATTGCTGTGCGTACCCGAAAGGAAAACCAATATCTGATATCGGCTATGGAAAGGTGTTTGGAAAATGGCTAAATCAATAATGATTCAAGGGACTATGTCCAATGTCGGAAAAAGTATTATAGCAGCTGCGCTTTGCCGTATTTTCAAACAGGACGGCTTCAGCTGCGCTCCTTTTAAATCCCAGAACATGGCGCTTAATTCCTATATAACGTCTGAGGGACTTGAAATGGGCAGAGCACAGGTTTTTCAGGCTGAAGCTGCCGGAATAGAACCTTCCGTATTAATGAATCCTATATTGCTGAAACCGACTGATAATGTAGGTTCACAGATCATAGTAAACGGAGAAGTACTTGGAAATATGAAAGCGGCAGATTATTTTAAATATAAGAAGCAGTTAGTTCCTGATATTATGAACGCTTATAATACATTGGCTGAAAAGTATGATATAATTGTAATTGAAGGTGCGGGGAGTCCTGCGGAAATCAATCTGAAAAAAGATGATATCGTAAATATGGGTATGGCAAAAATGGTAGGTTCTCCAGTGCTTCTTGCAGGCGATATTGACAGGGGAGGAGTGTTTGCACAGCTTCTGGGTACTCTTATGCTTTTGGAGGAAGATGAAAAATCTTTGGTAAAGGGATTGTTGATAAATAAATTTAGGGGAGACAAAAATATTTTAAAACCCGGACTTGATATGCTTAAACAGATGGGCGGTAAGCCTGTGGCAGGAGTGATACCATATATTTATTGCGATTTGGAAGATGAAGATAGTTTGTCCGGAAAGCTTGAACAAACAGAAAACAGGGGAATTATAGATATTGCAGTTATAAGGCTTCCGAAAATTTCAAACTTTACCGATTTTGACGTATTCAGACAGTTTAAAGATGTTTCAGTAAGATATGTTTCAAAAGTAAGCGAACTGAAAAAGCCGGATCTTATAATTATTCCCGGAACTAAAAATACGATTTCCGATATGAAATGGCTGCGTGAAAGCGGATTGGAAACGGCAATAAAAAAACTTGTTTCAGAAAATATTCCTGCATTCGGGATATGCGGCGGTTATCAGATAATGGGTAAAAAAATTGAGGATCCCGACTGTACAGAAAATGGCGGAAGTATTGCAGGTATGGGATTACTGGATATAGAAACGGTTTTTAGAAATGAAAAAAAAAGAACTCGTGTCAGCGGGAAATTTAAAAACATCAGCGGTATTTTTTCTGTACTTAGCGGTAAGCAATTTAGCGGGTATGAAATTCATATGGGAGAGTCGTACGGTATAAAAAACAGTATGCTGGAGTTTTCCGACGGCAGTACCGGCGGAGATTCTCATGATAATATTTACGGCTGTTATGTGCATGGCATATTTGATGAAAACGGAATTGCAGAAAATATTGTGCGCAGTCTTTACAATGCCAAAGGATTGGAGTATATTGGAAAAGGTATTGACCGAAAGGCTTACAAAGAACAACAGTATGATATTCTTGCAGAAGAAGTGCGAAAAAATATTGATATGGATTTTGTTTATAAAATCATTGAGGAGGGCGTGTAATGGGGTTGATTCATATATATTGCGGTAACGGCAAAGGGAAAACAACTGCTGCTGTTGGTCTGGCACTGCGTGCCGCAGGACAGGGAATGAAGGTTCATTTTATACAGTTTTTAAAGGGAAGCGAAACCGGAGAAATTAACATATTAAAGCATATCAAGGGAATCTCTGTGGAACGCTGTGATCGTAATTACGGTTTTTACAATACCATGTCAGATAAAGATAAGACGGAAATAATATGCTGTCACAATAAGATGCTGTCGAATGCAATTGTACTTGCCAATCAGGAAAGTATTGATATGCTGATAATGGACGAATTTAATGCGGCGTATAATTACGGTCTTATGGATAAAGTAACAGCAGAAAATTTTATAAATAACAAACCTGAACATCTTGAACTTATTATTACAGGCAGAAATCCTGTTGAAAAATTTATGGAAAAGGCAGATTATGTGAGTTGTATTAAAGCGGTAAAGCACCCTTATGAAAAGGGAATAAACGCTAGAAAGGGGATAGAATATTGAATATCGAACACATTTTACCGGAGAATATTGAAAAAAGAAGTTTTGAGATCATTGAACAGGAACTGAATGGAAGATATATTCCGCCTATGGAAAAACCAATTGTAAAGCGTGTAATACACACAACTGCCGATTTTGACTATCTGGATAATCTGTGCTTTTCTGAGAATGCAGTTGAAAAAGCAATTGAAATCCTAAAAAAAGGCGCTGTAATAGTAACAGATACTAATATGGCAAAATCCGGTATCAATAAAAATGCACTTAAAAAGCTTAAATGCCGGGTCGAATGTTTTATGGCAGATGCTGATGTAGCAGAAGCGGCTAAGGCAAAAGGAATTACAAGAGCGTCGGCGTCTGTAGATAAGGCAGCGTTGATTAAAGAACCGCTTATATATGCTGTTGGAAATGCTCCGACTGCACTTATTCGTCTTGAGGAGCTTATTAAACAGAATGTTATCAAGCCTGAACTTATTATCGGAGTACCGGTTGGATTTGTGAATGTTGTTCAATCCAAAGAAATTATTATGAACGGTAGTATTCCTTATATTGTAGCAAAAGGCAGAAAAGGCGGCAGTAATGTTGCAGCAGCTATTTGCAATGCGCTGCTTTATATGATCATTAGATAAAAATATGTCAAAAAATAAAAAATACTATTGACATTTATAAAAAAGTGTGATATACTTTTTTAAGTGGAAAAATTACTATGCACCATTAGCTCAGTTGGTAGAGCAACTGACTCTTAATCAGTGGGTCCTGGGTTCGAGCCCCCGATGGTGCACCAATGGCCCGTTGGTCAAGCGGTTAAGACTCCGCCCTCTCACGGCGGCAACACCAGTTCGATTCTGGTACGGGTCACCACACAGGAATGCTAAAATCATCAACTTACTGTTGTGTTTGTATGGCAGTTGATGATTTAAGTAGCGGCTCATTTAAGTCTATCAGAATTCATATGAATTCTGATAGACTTTTTAATTTGATTTTAGTATATACATATTTTATTATTTTGAAAGAATCGGGATTTTTAATCTCGGTTCTTTATTTTTTTGACATATTTTCAGCAAGACTGCAATTTCTGTCAAAGCACGGAAACTGCGGTCTTTTTTTATATTTTTCTGCTGCAATTTTTACTTAGTTTTGCATGTATTTTTTCTCAATACCCCTCTTGACAAAATAAAAAATGGTGTATATAATTGGAAATCAAATTGAGGTTAATTTTCTGACAGCACATTTTTTCTTCTCAGGATTCCGAAAATCAGACAGATTTTCGAAAAAAATATCAGCCCGAACACGGGCTGAAAATCCGGATTTAACTCACCGGCACGCCGGCAGTCAAATCCGGAGGTCTGGGTAGCAAGCAACGCCGGTGTGGACACACTCGGCAAATTTTGAAAAAATCAGCGAGACTGATTTTTATCAAAATTTATCTTTTGGGAGACCCCAAACCCCGTTAGAATTTTTTGAAAAAAAGTCAAGAAAGGACAATAAAATGACTAAGCAAAGAAAACGAAATTGTTTACTAAAATTTTATGTTTCAGAAGAAGAAAAAGCATTTATTTTTGAGAAAATGAAGATAGCAAAAATTAAGAATTTAAGTGCATATTTACGAAAGGCTGCAATAGATGAAAAAATAGAAATTCATGACTATTCAGGACTTAAAGAAATTAACTATAACCTGCGTAAAATCGGCGTTAATATCAATCAAATTGCTAAAAGAATCAATGAAACAAATTCGATTTATCAGTCCGATATGGAGGATATTCAAAGAAAGGTAAATGAGGTATGGCATATACTAACATTCATCCAATCAAGGTTACACTTGGAAAATCAATAAACTACATTTGCAAGTTTGAAAAGACCGGAAATGGAAAATATATTTCTTCTGTAAATTGTCAATATAATACAGCTGAATATGAATTTGAATTTACCAGAAAAGAAATGAATGACAACATGAAAAATCTTGCCTACCATTCATATCAGTCATTCAAAAAGGGAGAAGTTACTCCTGAACAAGCACATGAAATTGGTATGCAAACCATGAAAGAATTTTTAAAAGGCGAATATGAATTTGTATTGACTACTCACATTGATAAGAATCATATCCACAATCACATAATTATTAATTCTGTAAACATGATCAATGGAAAATCTTTTTCCAGAGAGCATGATAGGAAGTATGCTCCGGCGTGGAAAGAATTAAGAACTATCAGTGATAAAATTTGTGCTGAAAGAGGTTTATCAGTAATTCAAACCGATAAGGGAAAAGGCATGTCTCATTATGAATGGGAACAAAATAAAGCTGGAATTTCATGGAAGCAGCAGCTGAAAAATATTATTGATGAAACTATAAAGCAGTCTGAAAATTTTGAAGATTTTCTTAGTAAGCTTCGTGCAAAAAATATTGAAGTAAAGTATCAGGATTATAAAAAGAAATCCGGTAAATGTTTAGGATTTAAAATGCCGGGACAAAAGTATTTTATTTATTCTCAAAATCTCGGTTGGTACTATGAAGAAAAGCAGTTAAACAAGAGAATTGACAGAGCAGTCGAAAGAAGAAATGAAACAAAATCCGAAGCAAGAACAAGAAGATTTATGAATCAGGATAATCGATTGAAAGAGTTCTTTGACTTGTCTGACGAGCGTTTCAGTGCAGGCGGACTTAACCGCTGGGCAAGAATGCAAAATCTTAAAATCGGGTTTAAAACCATAAGCGTTCTGCACGAATACGGTTTCAAAGACGCAGAGGATTTTTTGAATAAATATGACAGTCTGACAGATGAAAAATTACAAAATGAGGAGAATATCCAAAGCCTTACAAAGAAGATAAATTTTAATAAATACCGACTTAAATATCTGAAAATTTACCGTAAATACAAGCCGATAAATGAGGCGTATAAAAAGGCAGTTTTTCAGGACAGATATTTCCGAAATCATGAAGATGAATTGCTTTTATTTCAGGAAGCGGTAGAGGAATTAAAGAAAACAGAAAAGACCAGAGAGCTTCCCAATGCAGGAAAGCTTGCGGCAGATATTAAGTCGTTGGAGGAAGAAAAAAATAAGCTTATTTCTGGAAATAAATCCATAGATAAGAAGCTGAAAGAGTATGATGTTTTGAAAAATAATCTTTCAAAAATGCTTTTAGACGAACCTGAAAATAAACTGGAAAATGTGCAGAAATTACAGCAAAAACAAGTTCAGAGAAATAAAGAAGATATACAGATTTAAGGAGTGAAATTATGGAGGAAAATAAAAATATATCATGTGATTTATGCGGAAAAAATACAGAAAAAAGAATATGGTATTTAGATAAATGTATTTGTGACGAGTGTGCGGAAAAAATCTCAGAAACTGTTGGAATAAAGAAAAAGAATTCACCGGAAATAGTTGATTATATTGATAAAGATCCGTGTGATGAATTTGATGAATTTTTTAAAGAACAACATGATAGTGGAGAATTTGGATGTCATGTATTGATGGCAATTGCATCAGGAATTATAGGTTATTATTTTACTAAAAAGATATATGGTATCTTGGTAACAGAAAATATGTTATTTAGCTTTAGAATAATATTGCTGATATTATTAAGTTTACTGCCGATATTGGCTGTATATCTTTTGTTTTGCTACAGAAAAAATAAACAAAATTCTATGGATAATAAAAATGAAAAAGACAGAAAAAAATGGAAGTGCAAGGGATGCATAAAAGCAGAGTATTTTGATAAATCAGAGAATACATGCAATTATTGTATACGTAAAAGTCCTTTTGGGTTTTATAGTATTTATATCGGATTGAGTGCTTTTTCGTTTGGAATGTGGGTTTATGTTGTAAGTTTTATAAATATTTTTTAGTGAAATTTTCGTGTTACTATAGGAGGATTTGATAATGACAGGCGGAAAAATGTTAATAGATGTTATTGGTACAATCATAGGAATTTTAATAGGAATATTATTTGTAGTTTTATTATGTTTTTGTATAGATAAATTAGTTATTAAAACGGTTAATGACAAGGAAATTGTAGAAATATATTCTGTTGATTTAGAAGCCAATGACAAGGGAAATTTTGTTCTTGGGTGTGGAAATTATAAGGATGAACAGTATTATTTTGTTTATCAGGCAACAGATGACGGCGGTAAAAAACTGCAAAAATACTATTATGATGATGTGACAATTTATGATAATCTTGAAGCTGATGAACAGCCGTATATGGATATTACATATTCTTGGGATGTAAAAATGTATCTTCCGAAGGATTCTATTATACAGAAATATGATGTTAATTTAAAATGAAAAGTTTATTGACCATAAGAAGAAAGAGGAAATTTCAATGAATATGAAACAAGCAATAAAGTACGAGGTATCGAATCTTCAAGAACCAATTGTTATCTTTTGGAATTCCCAAATGTTTAATGCTTATATAGGAAAACCGATTTATATAATTATTGGAGAGCAAATTTCTGCAAATAAAAATATAAAATCAATAGAAATGACAGTCCAAAATACTAAAATTAAAAAAGGATATATTAAGAAAATTGATAATATAAATGCAGAAATTATACTGTGTGATGGTGGACATATATTTACTGAATTAACCACATGTTATAATACATGGCATGATGCAAATAGAGATTTACAATTAATATAGATTATCGGAAAGGAAAGAAAAATGAATAATGTACAAGAATTTTTATATGAAAATTCACCGATCAGGATGATTGAAAGTAACGGTGAAACGTGGTGGGTGTTGAGTGATATATGTAAGGTATTAGATTTATCAACACCGTCAAAAGTTGCGGATAGACTTGATTTAGATGAAAAGGGTATGACTTCAATTCATACCCTTGGAGGTAAACAAAATGCAACAATAGTCAATGAAAGCGGGTTATATTCAGTAATTCTTCGAAGTGATAAGCCTGAAGCCAAAGCTTTTCGCCGATGGATTACCCATGAAGTACTTCCGGAGATACATCGAACCGGAGGATATAATGCAATAAGCGCTGAAATATTGGAAGATTCAAGTCTGACAGCAGCTTCAAAAACTATATTTATGTACTTATGCAGATGTGCGAAGGGCAAATCAGAGTTTGTAATAAGCCGTTCAAAAGTACTGAACGACTTGAAAATGGGTACAGACATGTATACAAATCATCTTAACAAGCTTAAACAGTCAGGATACATAAGTTCCGAGCCTTGCCGTAATGAAAAGGGACGTATTTGCGGTATTAAGTTTTATATTAATTATCCGAATTCACTTAAAAGGCTTGAAAATAATGGTTTTAGAAAACTGGAACATGAATAATTCGCTATACAGGGTTAAAATCAGAATGCCTAAAAGCAGGCTTAAAATTGAAATATGGAGGTAATAAGAATGGAAACTAGAGAACAAATATTACGGC
>OIYE01000689.1_pt1 | contig 24954 bp, 27 predicted proteins | sample 1588091 | NCBI WGS metagenome assembly OIYE01 (sample SAMN03283265) | human gut metagenome | biome: human-associated habitat; material: feces | host: Homo sapiens | place: USA | collected 2013 | reverse complement strand
TTATTCAATAAAACACAATGTTTCTGTTTTAAAACTAAAAAGTTGTAAAGTGGTGAAATAATATAAAAAAGATAAAATATGGAAAATAATCCAGACAATCAGACAATCCCCTTCCGGGTGATTTCTGGATGTACAGGAAAAGAAAAATACAAAAATAATGGAAGAAGTGTTACAGGTGTTACGCCATGTTACAGGCTAGTGTAACAGGGAAAGTCCTTGTATTTACTGGCTTCAAATGACAGTGTTACAATGTTACAGTTATTATAAGAAATATTATAAGAAATAATATCAATAGTATTATCTATGTATAAGAAAAAAGTTTTTCTGAAAAGTGTAACATGGTAACATATGGCTGTATCCCTTGTAAAATAAGGGTTTAGTGGTGTTACACCTATGTGTAACAGGGAATCCGTTGGTAACATTTCCTTTCTTCTTCCTGGCTGTACGGCAAGGGAAAATGCCGGAATCAGATTGCCAGGAACAGGATAATATGGTATGCTTTTATGCATGGGAAACCAGAGAGCCAAGGCGGCTTACCCTCCTTTTGGAGGGGCTACCCTCCAGACGAAAGAAAGGAGGGCGATGCCAATGTATGTTACATATGCGGATTTATTCCAATTTTGTATCTTCGTTGTCGCCCTTGTTGGATTGTGTTATACGATCTTCAGGGGAAGAAAATAGCCGCCACTACTCCCAATAGTGACGGCTTAATGTAAGTTAAGCGATAACTTATTGTAGGGTAAGCCGCTTCTCTGGTTTTCCCTTTTTTACATCTCAAATATAACACATCTGTCAGAGCGTTTCAAGATTTTTCATCTGGTTTGATTTATTATTTTACCAATAAGGTTTGTTTGCCTGATTTCTTGCTGCCTTCGCCCTGTTTTCCTGATAGTAAGCATCCCGTGAATTGGGGGCTTCATATTGTGCTTTTTTTGCAAGATACTCCTGATAGTAAGCATTTTCTACATCACGGGTATGCTGCCATGCCTTTGCTTCACGTTCTTGCTGCTGGCGGTATCTTTCAGCGTCTGCTTGTGAACTGGCACCTAGATTAGTATACCAATCAGAAGCAGTACGACCTGCTGAAGAAGACATGGAAGAAACAGGGGAATACAGAAAGCTGCTTATCTTTTTTAGGATCCATATGCTTCGTATAAAGGCATTGGGTTTCTTTGGGTTACCCGCTTTGTTCTTGCCTGTCTGAGGTTTTGCCTGCCACACGGGATAGCGTATCATGTAGTACAATCTTTCCAAATTGATTACAATTGCGGTACATATGAGATACAGTAAAAACAGACCAGATTCCAGATCAAAGTATCCACCTATCAATATAAAAAGCAGATACGACAAAACAAAAGTCAGAATCGGATTTTTGAAAGCTGCCCTTGTATATGTCCAATAGGTATCCTTCTTTTTCTTTTTCATAACGCTTTTCTCCTTATTAAATGAGATAATATCATTATAAATGTTTCGACATCTATATTCAATACAAAGATTTCATAAAACATCATTTGGGGGTGCAATTAAGGAAGGATTATCTTGCTTGCATCCCTTCGAACAGTGCTATGTAACAAGCAAAGTCTCCAATCCGTTTGCGGTCATCAGATAATCTGTCCCTCCATTCGGCTCCGATGCTTCCTTGAGTACGAGCTACAATATTGGTGGACATGATAAAGGCATCATGGGCCATTGATCGTGACAGGTCTTGTTCCATCTTCTGTTCCCTGGAAAAGGAGTTCCATCCTGCCCGGATATTGGCATACCTTACTGCCCGGGCAATCATGTCGTTGTATAGACCAACGATATCTTCATCGGTACGGTCTACATGGCTGCTGATGGTTTCGTAAATCTCTTTTGCTTCTTCGTAAGTTAATACAGTTCCCATGGCTGGATCCTTTCCTGTATGTGTAATCTTATTATACTATAAAGTGAAGAATCAGGGTATCCCCATTGAAGGGATACCCGTGGTAAATGTTCAGGCTGCTTTCCTGTCGGATTTTGTACCCTTGCGTGTTCCTGCTTCTGCCTTTTCCGGTTCAGCAGTTTCAGCGGCTCTGGCTGCCTGACGGGCGGCAGTAGTAGCCTTGGATTCATCCAGCTTTACGGTCTCGATTTGCAGCACGAGACCATAGACAGGCTGCCCTGTGGCACTGTCTGTGTAGTTGTTGTTCTTCACGGTGTAAGATACCGTGATTTTGTCCCCAATGTGCATTAGGTCAAACACACCATTTCCTTTCCGGGCTCTCCTTGCAGGGAGAAAGGATTCCAGCGGGATAAACTGTGCGCCACGGCTGCCGTCCTTGTTCCTGTAATTGTTTGGGGACGCAAGGTTGATACGGATTTTGCGGCTGCCGTCAGAGTTGTCAAAAACAAAAGGTTTTGCTGTTAATCTTCCTGAAATGATTCCATGATTTTCGATGTTAAACATAATGTGATTCTCCTTTTTCATGCGGTATGTATTTGCATTTCATCTAATTTTGCAACCGGGCACGTGAGTGCCATTCTGGCTGCCAAAGGCAGCAAAAATCTTTTATATAGTACTAAAACAACCATAGGGACAAAAAGTCCTAAAACTTAATGAGAAGGTTTACATAATATTTATCGTATGATATACTAAAAGAAACGAGCGTTAGATTTAGGACAAAAGAGGTGAAACAGGAATGAGTAATACATGGGCTTATTGCAGGATAAGTACCCCGAAACAGTCGATTGACCGACAAATCCGCAATGCCAAGGCATTTGCGCCGGACTGTATTGTGGTGCAGGAAATTTATACTGGAACAAAATTCCAGGGTCGGGAGTTGTTTCAGAAGATGATCCAGAAGGTGAAGCCAGGTGATACGATTATATTTGATTCCGTTAGTCGTATGAGCAGGGATGCAGAGGAAGGATACCAGACTTACATGGAATTGTATAACAAAGGAATAGAACTGGTCTTTTTGAAAGAGCGGCATATCGACACTGCTTCCTACAGGGAGAGCACGGAGCAGCTGAAAAAGATGATGGGACAGGAACTGCCGATTGAAGATGGCGATTTGAGTACAATGATTAAAGCCATCATGCAGGCACTGGAAACATACCAGATGCGGATGCTCGAACGCAATATACGGCTTGCATTTGAACAGTCAGAGAAAGAGGTCAAGGATTTACAGCAGCGTACAAAAGAGGGAATCCAGACTGCTATTCGCAACGGCAAGACACCTGGGATTGAAAAAGGTAGGAAGCTGGTAACAAAGAAATCCATCCAGGCCAAAGAGTACATTAAAAAGCACAGCAAAGCCTTTGGCGGGGAACTGACCAATGAGCAATGCTGGAAGCTGGCGGGGATATCGAAGACAAGTTTCTATAAATATAAGGAAGAGATTGAAATGGAAATGGGATTGAAACATCAGAAATAGTTATTGTGAAATAAAAAATAGGCTTTGCCTATTCAACTCCCCTGCCCCTCAATCTTGAGGGAATAGGGGTTTCTTTTTGTTACTTTTTCTTGCATAATAGACTTATGAATATCTTACAAAGAATCTTTACCGACTATTATGAAGAAATTAAATATATTCTTCATCCCAGAAAAACTGAGATGGAAAATATCGATAAGATGATCAACTGTGGTGACCCATCCTTCGGTGGTGCCATGTACGGCTGTCCCCACTGTGGCAAACTTAGGTTTGTTCCTTTTCGCTGTCACAGCCGTTTCTGCCCGACCTGTGGTAACAAATACGCCATGGAACGCACTACAAGTATGTCCTTTAAGCTGGTGAATGCCACTCACCGCCACTGTGTTTTCACAATTGATGAAAACCTCCGCGAGTTCTTTCTCAAAGACCGTTCTCTGCTCGATTGTCTCTTTCACTCTGTAAACAGCGTATTCTCCCGTATGTTCTACAACCTGAATAAATCTAAAAACTTCACACCCGGTTTTATTATGGTTTTACATACATTTGGAAGAGACTTGAAATGGAATCCGCATATCCACTGTCTCATATCTGAAGGTGGATACAGCGATGATGGCTTTTGGCGGCCTGTCAAATACTTTGATTACACTTATTTACGTAATGCTTTCCGCACTGCTCTGCTTAATGAAATGGAATCCATAATCGGATCTTCTTTCAAAAAAGTGAAAGCGAAATGTTACAGTGAACATAAACACGGATTTTATGTTTATGCAAAACCGAACCTCTGCGATCCCAAAACCGTTGTGAAATACATTGGGCGTTATCTTGGACGTCCTGTCATTGCCACTTCCCGTATGGATAAATACGATGGTGAAATGGTTACCTTCCATTACAACCGGCATGAAGACGAACAATACATAGAAGAAACGGTTCCTGCCATGGATTTCATTCAGCGATTGATCCGACACATACCAGAAAAACATTTCAAAATGATCCGGTATGGCGGTCTATACGCCCGCCATCGTAAGATTGATTCCAAGCTCCATCGTGCCATTTCAAAAAGTAAACATCATATTTATCGCAGCTTCAATCAATGGAGAACTGCTATTCTTTCTTCTTTCGGTTATGACCCTCTGGAATGTCCGGACTGTAAACACAAGATGGTATTTCTTGAACTTTATTACAATCACAAACGCGTATCCCTCGAAGAACTTTACGAGAAAGCAATGTCCAAATCCCGTGGAAAGCGTTCTTCTGCATAAATTCCTCAGATTTTATGATATAATCCTCTGGAAGGAGGATAAAACTACTATGAAACAAAGCATCGAGGAATTACGCAAAAAATACATGGATAATCCCCCGGAAGGTATGACTTCCAAGGACATTCGCCTTATGAGCGAGGATGAACTTCTGGATATGGATTATTTCTTAAATGATGATGAACTTGATGATGATTTTGGTAAAGAAGGTTTTTATATCTTCTAAACCAACATTCGTCTGCTTGTTGTGCCCGCCTCCGTGCAGGCCCTTTTCAATTCAAGAGAGCGCCGCAGGCGGTCTTTCCTATAAAGTAAAAAAACTTGCCTGAATTGGCAAGTATGTTATGAATATTTATTATAGAAAAGGCAGAAAGCAGAAGAAAGTTTGTTCTAATGCGTTTGTAGTAATGTGTTGAAACCAATCACATCGCTTTATTTTAATTCATATTTCCTATAGTGCCATAAACATCATAGGAAATAAATTTGCCATCAAAAATAATGGTCATATCGTTTTTTAAATTCAGATTAGAAGCCACTCTCATCTGACTTTCTGCTTTTCAATTATCATTGTAACATGAATGAATATATGATTCAAGCTCTTTATTGAAATTCTACAAGATCAATGAGAAAATCTGTAAAAAGATTGTCAAGATACCTGGAAAACTCCGGGCAGCCTGCATCGGATATTTTTGCAACAGTTTCTTCTGCTGCATTGTAAATCGGCAGGAGAAGTGCCTCTCGTTCTGACCGGGTGAGCGCAGACCATTCGGAAATGGCGGCCTCCTGCCACTTTTTTGTAGCTGCAATGGCATTCTGTATTTCTATGGACCTTTTCTCAAAATATTCAGCGAATGCAGCATTGCATTCCTGTCGGAAATTTTTTGCCATGTACTCATGGTGCCCCAGTTCTTCCTGTAATTGTTCAATATCTTTCTGATATGGTCTCATTGGATGTGATCCTCCTTGGTAAATGTTTTCTGGAGCACCCGGTGCCGAAGGCACATTGTATAGATGATAAATAATTCATAGTCGATATTCTTAATATAGATGGATAAACATTCTTATTTCAAGAAATAATCATGCTAACATCCATTAAAAATGAGGTGAATGCATGATTTCTTATGAGCCTTTCTGGAACACGCTGAAAGAGCGTAATATATCGACATATCAGTTAATCAATAAACAGGGAATCCTGCCGGATACCATTCAGCGGCTGCGAAGCGGCAGACCGATTACCACTACAACGATAAATACGCTTTGCATGGTGATTGGATGCACGGTGGATCAAATTATGGAGTATGTGCCGGAAGAAAATGAAAAATAAATTCGCATCAAGTCTATATCAGAGGAATGCAAAAAAGAAGGGGCAGGTTTATTCTGCCCCTTCTGTAAGTCTAAATATGTTTTATGGCATTTATATTTGACTGGGTTGTGTGTTATTGGAGGCCTTGGCTGTTTTGGGCTTTGTTTTGCGGATTTTAGATTCTCCAACATAGTACTGATAATCATTGAGGCGTACTTCGGCTTCCATGACATCAGTTGGTGGTACTTCTTTTGCTTGATGACTGTAAAAGTTTCTTACAGTCAGGTCATAGCGAAGTGCTTCCCAGTCGAAAGGTTGAAAAAGTGTATTATAAACAGCCTCTAACATCATACGGAATCCGGTTTCTCTTAATTCAGTGATAGTACAGTCGCCGTTCCAGTTTTCAGCAGTTGGTTCGGGTCCTAAATCCCCTGCCTGGTATGCCCGTAGTTCTGCTTCTGCTACGTGCTCACAGTAGTCCGATAATAAGTCGTGATATGTTTCTTCGGAAAGGGCACTAGAACGGTTCCTGTTTCTGGATAATCTTTTATATGCATTATTATAGTAAATCACTTTAGCTCTGGCTACAGCCTGCTCATCATATAGTTTGGCATCTTGAGCAATACAATTCTTTTCAATATAATCACACCAGTGACCAAGACAATATTTCTCAAAATCATTGATACTGATTCCTTTATTATTATTTCGCTCGAATAGTTGTTGGAAATTACGGTCATTTGTACATACTTTTTCGATGGTACGCCTGATGGCTTTTATGTATTTTTCTTTAACACTGTGCTCGTCGTTGCCATTGACTGGTTCATCCAATATTATAGAAAATTCATCAATATAATAGTCTGCTAAGAAACTAAATTTATGTATCTCTTTTTTATAAAGTCTATTTTGAAATCTGGGTGCGGTAGGGTTCTGTTCTCTTTCTGATTTAAAAATCTCATATTCAGATTTTGCTGGCATCGGTTTGACCTCCATTAGATTCATTTTGTCCAAAATGATTTATTTATTGATATGAGAATATCAATAAAACCCTGATAATTCAAGAATATAGAATGATTCTGCCTAAAGAATTTTGTTCCAAAATGGTCGTATCCCGGTTTCCAATGAAAGGTACCGCTTTATCAGATATAATGTGCACATAGTCGGCTATAGGAATACAGACAAGCAATGGATTCATAGGCTGTCTTAAAGGCAGCATGAGGAAATAAGGTTATGAAGGAAAAAATAAAGACTTACAAAGTGGAACGGGTATTCCTGGCAAAGTGCAGTATTTCAGAGTTTGTATCAAGGATTGTTGCTGCTCATGTGAATGGAAGTTCAGGTGCTTTTAGTCATAAATCAACTGGGAAGGAATAGAAAAAAATGCTGTATTGTGGTATAATATATACAAAGATACAGCGGCTGAATTGGTGAATATTATGATGTTAGATATGTACGAAACAGCTGCTTATATCAGGTTATCCAGTGACGATGGCGATAAAGAAGAATCCAACAGTGTAGGAAATCAGAGAAAGCTGATTTTGAATTATATCAAAAAAAAGCAGGATTTAAAGTATGTTGGGGAATATGTGGATGATGGGTACACAGGGCTGAATTTTAAACGTCCGGGCTTCCAGAAGCTTCTGAATGATATCAAGATTGGGAAAATCAACTGTGTAATTGTCAAGGATTTATCCAGATTTGGCAGAGATTATATTGAAACCGGGCGGTATCTGGAACGTTATTTCCCGGATATGGGGGTCCGGTTCATTGCAATCACAGATGGGATTGACAGTGACAAGGGAGAATATGATATGCTGCTCCCAATCAAAAATCTGTTCAATCAGCAATATGCAAAAGACATCTCTGGAAAAGTATACAGCGCGGTAAAGACAAAACAGCAGGCAGGGGAATTTATTGGTGCCTTTCCCAGTTATGGGTATAAGAAAGCACCGGATAATAAGAACAGGCTGATAATTGATGAACCTGCGGCGGAGGTTGTCAGGCGTATCTACTCTATGTACTTACAGGGATATGGAAAGCAGACGATTGCAAAAAAGCTGAATGAAGATGGCATTCCCTGTCCTACAGAATACAAGAGGCTGAATGGTGATAATTATATTAACTGCCGTAAGCTTGATTCCACAATGTATTGGACACAGTCTACGATTAAGCACATCCTTTCAAAAGAGATTTATACAGGAAATATGGTGCAGGGAACCAGACACCAGCGCATGAAAGGAAGGCAGAAATTATTAGATAAGAGCCAGTGGATTGTGGTCAGGAATACCCATGAGCCGATTATTGACAGGGAAACGTGGGATAAGGTTCAGGTTCTCTTAAAACGCCAGCACAGGGATTTGGAACTGACAAAGAATAACAGTATTTTTGCAGGGTTTCTAAAATGTGGGGACTGCGGAAGATCTATGATGAAAAATTCATGGAAGAGGGCAGACGGGAGCAGAACATATTCGTTTTATTGTGGGACGTACAAAAGAAATGGTACACAGTTTTGTTCCCCGCATACACTTCCGGCAGCTTTGCTGGAACAGATCGTATTGGATGATTTGAAAATGATTATCCAGAATGTGTCAGACCTGAAAAAGATTGTTGACAGCCAGTCGGCACAGATGAAGGAAAAAACAAAATCCTATGAAAAGAAACTGCATCAGCTTTCCAGAGAACTGGAACGTGTAAAAAATCTGAAGAGAGCGGTATATGAGGATTACAGAGAAGATCTTATCTCCAAAAAAGAATTTATCGAATACCGTGAGGAATATCTGAAACAGGAAGAGCATATTCAGAAACAGATTGATATTCTGGAAAATGCACAGGAGGATAACCCACAGGAAACATTCCATGAAAATCCATGGGTAAAAAGACTTCTGGAGATGAGAGATATTGAAAAGCTGGACAGGGATATCGTCGTTGAAATGATAGATGAAATCCGTGTCTACGAAAACAGGAGAATTGTCATTCGGTATAATTTTTCAGATGAATTTGAAAATCTCTTCCCTGAAACCTGTGAATTACGCGAAGCCAGATAGGGAAAGAAACTATCATTTTTTGCGCAACTGATATTCCGGACATGGTGGAGCGGATCCGGGAATGATCGGAGTGAACGGACTGGAAGAAAAGGGGATAAATCTTCAGATTGCCGTAAAATTAAAGGATTCTCTGGAAAAACAAGGATTTTCTGTAATCATGACAAGGGAAGAAGATAAGGGCCTTTATGAGGAGGACAGCAGAAATCAGAAAGCACAGGATATGCAGTGCAGGATTGCTATGATAAAGAAATACAGACCTGTGCTGTGCATAAGTGTTCATCAGAACAGCTATCAGGATTCGTCTGTATGCGGTCCCCAGGTGTTTTATTATGAAGATTCTGTCCGGGGAAAGAATCTGGCAGAGTTTATCCAGGAAGAACTGAATCTGGGACTGAAAGTAAAACGCCCTCGTGTGGCAAAAGGTAATAAAACCTATTATCTGTTAAAAAGAAGTGAAAGTGTTTTGAATATTGTAGAGTGTGGTTTTCTTACAAATCCGGAAGAGGCCGGACTTCTCTGCAAAGAAGAATATCAGAATAAAATAGTGGAAGCTATAGTGAAAGGGATTGAACAATATCTGAAGCAGCAAAAAATTTAAAATGTTTAATTTATGTGAACTTGCTTTTAATAAGTAGGGATTTTTGCTATACTGATACTTGTTTGATAAAATTCCCCGGGAGGATAGAAGTATCTGCATGGCGGGGAAATGTACAGGGAGAAATTATGCTTGGAATTATTTATCTGCTTCTGGCAGGAATGCTGGGCTGTGAAGCATCGAAAATGCTGACAGGAGAGGGAAAGAGTGTGTCAGGTATTAATCGTATCTGGCTCATGCTTCCGGCTTCTTTTGGGGTCGGAACACTTTTACTGACCTGGATGGTATATATTATTTCCTGGTTTTTCAGTGTTGTGGGAAAAGCTGAAAATCCACTTTTGTATGGAAATATTATCGGGATGACAGGTGCAGCAGTTATTATGATACTGCTCAGTGTACAGAAATACAGAAAACAGGGAAGTTACAGGATATGGAATATTGATAAAACACAGGATAAGCGCAGATTAAAAAAGGAAATATTACTCTTTGGTCTGCTGACTGTATTTATTACATATATGATGTTTTATGTATTCTATATAAAAGACGGAATCCTGTATTCCGGCCTGACTGTGTATGGAGATTATGCACCACATACGGCGATGATGCGTTCTTTTTCTGCAGGAAATAATTTTCCCACACAGTATCCTCATTATGGAGGTGCAGATGTAAAGTATCATTTTATGTTTCAGTTTCTCACAGGAAATCTGGAATATCTTGGAATGCGTATGGATTTTGCCTATAATATCGTAAGTACCTTGTCGCTTGTGGGATTTCTTATGCTGTTATATCAGCTTGCACTTAGGATCACAGGCAAAATGTGCTGCGGTGTACTGGCATTGTTTCTGTTCTTTTTCAGAAGCGGAATGGCTTTTTTTAGATTTACATGGGAGCATATCCAGGCAGGGAATCTTGTGGAAACCCTGGAAGAAAATACTTCCTTTATCGGATATACTGTCAATGAGAACTGGGGATTGTGGAACTTTAATGTTTATCTTAATCAGAGGCATCTGGCATTTGGACTTCTGATGGTGACTTTGGCACTATATCTGTTTATGGACTGGCTGGAAGCCGGGACGGCACATGAAGAGAAGGGAATACTCTGGATAAAAAACAGAATCTTTTCGAAGGAAGGATGGAAAAGCAGAAATCTGGATCAGGCACTGCTTATGGGAATGTTTCTGGGTCTGTGTGCGTTCTGGAATGGGGCAGCAGTGATCGGTGGTCTGCTGATTTTGTGTGGCTTTGCGATTTTCTCGGATGGAAAAGTGGATTACGCTGTCATGGCGGGGGTATCCATCTTCTTTTCCTGGCTTCAGTCAAAGATTTTTATTGTTGGAAGTGCTATGAGTCCTCAGATTTATCTGGGATTTCTGGCAGAGGATAAGACTGTCCCGGGAGTTGTGAAATATCTGTTCTGGATGAGCGGAGTTTTTTTCCTTGGGCTGGTACTAATGGTATGGTTTATGAGAAGACGTGAGAGAGCAATCCTTGTGAGTTTCCTGTTTCCGGCGATTTTTGCATTTGTGCTTCTGATGACACCGGATATTAATGTAAACCATAAATATATCATGATATCATATGCGTTTCTGACGATTTTCTGGGCATGGGCAGTATGCAGTCTTTGGAAAGGGAGAAATGGGCAGTCCGGAATACAGAAAACTATGGGAAAGATACTGGCAATAGTATTGGTGATATCTCTGAGTGTGACCGGGATTTATGACTTTGTGGTGATCATAAAGGGAAATGGTGCGGGCAGACGTGTGACTGTAAATATGAACAGCGAGCTGACCCAATGGCTGGAGGAGAATCTGGAGAAAAACGATCTTTTACTTACTCCTGAGTACAGCATGAATGAAGTGACGATGTCCGGAGCTATGCTTTACTGTGGATGGCCATATTACGCATGGTCTGCAGGCTATGATACGAATTACAGGGCTGCACAGGCTGTAACGATATACACCACATCTGACAGTGAAACATTGAAAAAAACAGTACAACAGGAAAAAATAACATATATCCTGTTTGAAGAAGGTTCGGAATTTGAACAGCAGGAATGTCGTGAGGAGACAATTGCTGCGGCATATGAAAAGGTTTATGAGACTCAGGATGGGCGGATACGGATCTATAAAACAACAGAATAATCCTCAAATGCATTATTACGGGGATTACTCCGGATTTATGATTATGAGCCGGGGGATCACAGATTTACAGAGATAAGAGAGAATGTGTAAGATTATAGTAACCACAATAATTTTATAAATGATTAAGGAGGACGTACGGATGAAGAAATGGGCACCGAGAGTGCTTCTTGCAGCAGCTCTTGCAGGGCTGTCTGCATTTCTGTTAAAGGGAGATGTATGGACATTCTGGACCTGGTGGCTGTTGGCATTTCTGATGGGAATGGTTGCCATGCCTGTGACAGGGAGACTGTTTGCCGGATTTGAGGACAAAGGCTGGATGTTTTCAAAAGTGCTGGCGATTACTGTGACAGGTTTTCTTACGTGGTTTCTGGTAACTGCGAAGATACTGCCATTTACTGCAGCGACATGTATCGGTGTGTCTGTTGTATGTGCTGTTGGCTGTGGGGTTTTATATCATTTTCAGGGAAAAAATGGAATTGACTGCTTTCCGTCCGGAAAGGTAAATCTGATTTACGGAGAGGAAATTCTGTTCTTTATATTTTTCCTGATGTGGACTTATTTTGCAGGATTCCGTCCGCAGGCATACGGAACTGAGAAATTTATGGATTATGGTTTCATGGAAGCCATGATGAGAAGTACGACACTTCCTGCAAGAGATCTGTGGTATTCAGAAGGTACGATCAATTATTATTATGGCGGACAGTATTTTGCAGTATTTCTGACGAAGCTGACTGGCAGTAAAGTAGAACTCACTTACAATCTGATGCGTACTTTTGTGGCTGCATTTGCGTTTGTGCTTCCGTTTTCACTGGTTCGTCAGATGTCTGTGGACAGGCTTAAAGGAAGCCTGACAGGAAAGAAACGTTGTGTGCCGGCAGTGGCCGGGATCATAGCAGGACTTTCTGTATCAATTGCGGGAAATATGCATTATGTGGTTTACAGTAAGATCATTCCATGGCTCCAGAAGCTGCAGGGAAAAGAAGCGGACAGCTACTGGTTCCCGGATGCGACCCGTTATATTGGATACAATCCGGATGTGCCGGACAAGACAATCCATGAATTTCCATGTTATTCCTTTGTGCTGGGAGATCTCCATGCCCATGTGGTAAATGTAATGTTTGTGCTGTTTCTGGTGGGACTTCTTTATGCGTGGATGCGAAGTGTGCGGATGAGAGAAGCAGTGATCATGAAGCCGGACCGGAAACAGTTCTGGAAAAAACAGCTGTTGATTCCGCATATCCTGCTGGCTGCAGTGATGATCGGTATGTTCCGGTTTACGAATTTCTGGGATTTTATTATTTATTTCGTGGTGACCGGTGGAGTGGTGCTGTTTACCAATATCGTTCAGTTTGATGGTAAAGTGAAGAGGATTCTGGCAGTGACTGCGGTTCAGGCAGTGGAGATCATTGTGATCTCATACGTTGTTTCTCTGCCGTTTACTTTGCAGTTTGACAGTATGTTTAAAGGTGTGGGAATTGCGCAGAATCATTCTATGATCCATCAGCTGCTGATTTTGTGGGGACTGCCTGTGGTTCTGACAGTTCTGCTGATTATCTGTATCATCTGGGAGAAGCTTCGTGGTGGTGCGAACAGAAGTCTGTATAAACTGATGAAAGCAATCTCTGTGCCGGATCTGTTTGCGATTGTCATGGGACTCTGTGCAATCGGGCTGATCGTGATTCCGGAGTTGGTTTATGTAAGAGATATTTACGAAAATGGAAACGCCAGGGCGAATACTATGTTTAAGCTGACTTATCAGGCGTATATGCTGTTTGGGATGACCATGGGATATGGTATTTTCCGTATGCTGGTGGCTGCACGTAAGAAAGTGTTTAAGGTTGTGTCAGTGATCGGCCTGGTATTGCTTTGCTGGACCTTTGGTTATTTTGGAAACAGTGTGTATGCGTGGTTTGGAAAGGTATGGGAGCCTTCTGAATATAAAGGATTGAATGCGACATCTTTCCTGTCAAATGATTTCACAGAGGATGTGGCTGGTATTAAATGGCTGAAGAAGAATGTGAAAGGGTCACCGGTTGTGCTTGAGGCGAACGGGGACAGCTATAGTGGTTATGAGCGTGTTTCTGCTATGACAGGGCTTCCGACTGTGCTGGGATGGTATGTGCATGAGTGGCTGTGGAGAGATGATACTGCGGACTTGAATGAGAAGAGCGCGGATATTGAGAGTATTTATACTTCTTTGGATGAGGAGTATGTGAAGGAGCTGCTGGAAGAGTATGATGTTTCTTATATTTTTGTTGGATCGAAAGAACGGGAGAAATATGGGGATGCACTGAATGAAGAGGTGCTGAATTCGCTTGGAGAAGTTGTGTTCCAGGATGAGGAGTATAGTACGTATATTCTTAAAGTTAATAAGTAAGAGGGCGAAAAATGGCGGCAGTTTGTGTCGCCATTTTTTGTTTGGGTCAAAAAGGGACGCGTAAAAAAATATTTTTTTACGCTGGTTATTGATTGGAATGGTTGGGAGAGTAATTATTAGGCGGTAAAGAGAAGAAAAGTAAAATTTACAGATACAGAAATCCATAATCTTTTATGATTCATTTGCAAGCTTTGTAAAAGATGAATAAATATAGAGACAAAACCTGAAAAATCGTGTACAATAGCAGTTGTAGAATAGTAAAAATGTAATAAATAAAAGAAATTAACGAAGTGAAAAGAAAGCAGGAATATAATGAAAGCAGAAGTTGTATCCATGACAGCGGACAAGCTTGATATGGAAGTTATCCGGCGTGGTGGAGATATTTTGAAACAGGGTGGTCTGGTTGCGTTTCCTACGGAGACTGTCTATGGCCTTGGAGGGGATGCGTTGAATCCGCAGGCTTCTATGAAAATTTATGCGGCGAAGGGAAGACCTTCGGATAATCCGCTGATCGTGCATATTGCAGAGTTTGATAAGCTGGCTCCGATTGTAGCTGAGGTTCCGGAGAAGGCGAAGATTTTGGCAGAGAAGTACTGGCCGGGTCCGCTGACTATGATTCTTCCGAAGTCGGATCTTGTACCACAGGAGACTACGGGTGGTCTGGACAGTGTGGCGGTTCGGTTTCCGAGTGACAGGATCGCACAGGAGCTGATCAAGGCAGCAGGTGGTTATGTGGCTGCGCCCAGTGCCAACACTTCGGGAAGACCAAGCCCGACTACTGCACAGCATGTAGAGGAGGATCTTGGTGAAGCGATTGAGATGATCATTGACGGAGGCCAGGTGGGAATCGGTCTTGAGTCTACGATCGTTGATTTTACTGAGGATGTGCCTGTGGTTTTGCGTCCGGGTTATATTTCTCTGGAGATGCTTCAGGAGACTCTGGGGGATGTAAGGATGGACAAGGGGCTGATTGCGGCTGACAGCAAAGTGCATCCGAAAGCACCGGGTATGAAATATCGCCATTATGCACCGAAGGCAGATCTGGCAATTGTTGAGGGACCGGAGGAAGCTGTTGTGAAGAAGATCAATGAGCTGGCTGCGGAGGCGAAAGCACACGGCGAGCAGGTTGGAATTATTGCAACGGACGAGACAAAGGACAGATATCCCGAAGGTCTGGTAGTCAGCATCGGAAGTCGGAAAGAGGAGGAAACAATCGCCCATCATTTATATGAAGTGCTTCGTGATTTTGACCAGAGTGCGGTCAGGTCTATTTATTCAGAAGCGTTTTATACACCAAGAATGGGACAGGCCATTATGAACCGTCTGCTGAAAGCAGCGGGACATAAGATCATACAGGTGGTATGATATAATCAGGTAGTGAAACAGATATATGCCTGACTATATAATCTTATCAGCAGTAATGGCCAGATGTATAATGAAGATTCATTTAAATAGTCTGCTGAAGAGGTAAAGAAATTAATTTCAGGAGGAAGATTAATGATAGCTTTAGGATGTGATCATGGTGGATATGAACTGAAACAGGAGATCAAGAAGTATCTGGATGAGAAAGGAATTGAATATAAAGATTATGGATGTGACAGTCTGGATTCCGTAGATTATCCGGTATATGCAAAGAAGGTTGCACATGCAATTCTTGACGGCGAATGTGAGAAGGGAATCCTGATCTGCGGAACAGGTATCGGAATTTCCATTACAGCAAACAAGTTTAAGGGAATCAGAGCTGCAGTCTGCACAGATTGTTTTACAGCAGAGGCTACAAGACTTCACAATGATGCCAATATCCTTGCACTTGGCGGAAGAGTGGTAGGACCTGGTCTGGCATTGAAGATTGTGGATACATTTTTGAATACACCGTTTTCCAACGATGAGAGACATATCAGAAGAATTAATCAGATAGAGACTGAATAAGCCATAAAATAAGAAAACTGATAAAACAGCCAGAGCCTGCATGATTATAGCGATTCTCTCACATGTATGATGAACGGGGATTGCTGTAGAGTAAAGTGTGAAGTTCTGGCTGTGTCAGTTATAAGCAGACAATGGTTACTGTTCGCTCCGTTCACAGTAATGGACAATGTGATGCTTTTATGAAGCAGGTGAATGGTGAAGTATGTGAAGGGGAGGTTTGGAAAATGGATGTAAATCATAAACGCACAGATTATTTATCATGGGATGAATATTTTATGGGAGTTGCCATGATGTCAGGGATGCGTTCCAAGGATCCGAATTCTCAGGTAGGTGCCTGTATTGTGAGTGAGGATAATAAAATCCTGTCCATGGGTTATAATGGTTTTCCAAAGGGCTGTTCAGATGATGAATTTCCATGGGCGAGAGAGGGTGACAGTCTTCATACGAAATATTTTTATGTGACCCACAGTGAGCTGAATGCGATCCTTAATTACAGGGGAGGAAGTCTGGAAGGTGCAAAGCTTTATGTGTCTCTTTTTCCATGTAATGAATGTGCCAAGGCAATTATTCAGGCAGGTATTAAGACGATTGTCTATGACTGTGATAAATATGCAGACACGCCGGCAGTGATCGCTTCCAAGAGAATGCTGGATGCAGCCGGGGTCCGTTATTATAAATATAACCGGACAGGACGTAAGATTACAATAGAAGTGTGATTTTGGCATATTCATGCCAAAACACCTCGCGGAATAGTGGTGTGTGAACAGTAACGATTTTACTCTTGACACATCAATTTATTTCAAATAAAATATAACCAAATGCGAAATATATATAGCGATGAAGAGAATAGTACATAAGGAGCAATCCCAGAGAAGAGTCCCGGAGAACAGCCGGTTGGCTGTGAAACAGTGGTGGAAGGATTCTGTGCGTGAATTATGGAACCGGCCTCGGAGCTCCGTACAATTGAAGTACGGCGTTTTTCCTGCGTTATCGGAAGAAGAGCGAGCAATGTGCAGGCATTTGGGCACAGTGCTAATTAGGGTGGTACCGCCGAAGCCTTTCGGTCCCTTGTGAGGGATGCTGGGCTTCTTTTTTTCGTTTTTTATAATATGACATATTTTGCCGGATTATAAAAAAGCAGATTTTTGTACTGTGAAGCAGATAAGGAAATTTATTTATAGAAGAAAAATAAGAAGAATATGCATTCCGCCGCGACTATATCCTGATGCACTGTCAGGATCAACACAATCACATAAAAAGGAGAAGTAATCATGGCAAACAACAAGAAACTGGTAGAAGCCATCACATCCATGGAAGACGATTTCGCCCAGTGGTATACCGACGTTGTAAAGAAAGCTGAACTCTGCGGTTATACCAGCGTTAAAGGCTGCATGGCAATTAAACCTGCAGGATATGCGATCTGGGAAAATATCCAGCACGAACTGGACAGAAGATTTAAAGAGACAGGCGTACAGAATGTGTACATGCCAATCTTTATTCCGGAATCTCTTCTTCAGAAAGAGAAAGATCATGTAGAAGGATTTGCACCTGAGGTTGCATGGGTAACTCATGGTGGTCTGGATCCGCTTCAGGAGCGTCTGTGCGTACGTCCAACATCAGAGACATTATTCTGTGATTTCTATGCAAAAGAAATCCAGTCCCACAGAGACCTGCCGAAGGTATACAATCAGTGGTGTTCTGTAGTGCGTTGGGAAAAGACAACACGTCCGTTCCTTCGTTCACGTGAGTTCTTATGGCAGGAAGGCCATACAGCTCATGCTACAGCCGAGGAAGCAGAAGAGCGTACTATCCAGATGCTGAATCTGTATGCAGATTTCTGTGAGGAAGTACTTGCAATCCCGGTTATCAAGGGACAGAAAACAGACAAGGAGAAATTCTCCGGTGCAGAAGCTACTTATACAATTGAATCCCTGATGCATGATGGAAAAGCCCTTCAGTCCGGTACAAGCCATAACTTTGGCGATGGATTTGCAAGAGCATTCGGCATCCAGTATACAGATAAAGAAAATAAACTTCAGTATGTACATCAGACATCCTGGGGAATGACAACACGTATGATCGGTGCTATTATCATGGTACATGGTGATAACAGTGGTCTGGTGCTGCCTCCGAGAATCGCTCCTGTACAGGCAGTGATCATTCCGATCCAGCAGAGAAAAGAGGGCGTTCTTGAGAAAGCAGATGAGATGTTTGTAGCATTAAAAGCAGCAGGAGTCCGCGTAAAAGTAGACGACACAGACAAGAGCCCGGGATTCAAATTCGCAGAGCAGGAAATGCGTGGTATCCCGATCCGTATCGAGTGCGGTCCGAAGGATATCGAGAATGGTCAGGCTGTGATCTGCCGTCGTGATACAAGAGAGAAATATACTGTTACATTTGATGAGCTTGTGGAAAAAGTACAGGAAATCCTGGAAACAATCCAGAAAGATATGCTGGAGCGTGCACGTAAGCACAGAGATTCCCATACTTATGTTGCTACAAACTATGAAGAATTCAAAGATATTATTGTTAACAAACCAGGCTTCGTAAAAGCTATGTGGTGCGGTGACCGCGCATGTGAGGACAAGATCAAAGAAGATGTTCAGGCTACATCCAGATGTATGCCGTTTGAGCAGGAACACTTAAGTGATGTCTGCGTATGCTGTGGAAAACCTGCCAAGAAGATGGTTTACTGGGGCAGAGCATACTAATCAATAAGAAAATAAAGAAAACCGGCAGCAGAGATATCTGAGTGCCGGTTTTCGGGGTTAAGAATAAATAGAAGAAGATAAGGATGGTCATATGATTCTGGAAATACCGAAAAACGCGGAAACAATTTTGCATATACTGGAAAAAGCAGGCTATGAAGCCTATGTGGTAGGCGGCTGTGTGCGTGATTCCATTCTGGGACGGAGCCCGGATGACTGGGACATCACCACATCCGCAAAGCCGGAGCAGGTCAAGGCTTTGTTTCACAGAACAGTGGATACAGGTCTGCAGCATGGAACAGTGACTGTTCTTATGGAAAAAGAAGGATATGAGGTCACGACTTATCGTGTAGATGGTGAGTACGAGGACGGCAGACATCCCAAAGAGGTCACCTTTACAGCAAGCCTTAAGGAAGACCTGAAACGCCGGGATTTTACCATCAATGCAATGGCATACAATCCTTCTTCAGGACTGGTGGACCTTTTCGGCGGACTGGAGGATATTGAGAGAAAAATCATCCGCTGTGTGGGAGATCCGCTGGAGCGTTTTACAGAGGATGCACTGCGGATCATGCGTGCAGTCCGTTTCAGTGCGCAGTTGGGCTTTGCCATTGAAGAAGAGACTCGTAAGGCACTGAAGGTTCTGGCACCGAATCTGAAGCATGTCAGCGCAGAGCGGATTCAGGTAGAGCTTGTGAAGCTCCTGATGTCTCCTCATCCGGATTATCTCAGGGTGGCTTATGAAGCCGGGATCACAGCTGAATTTCTTCCGGAGTTTGATGCATGTATGACAACATCCCAGAATACGCCGCACCACTGTTACACAGTAGGGGAGCATATCCTGCACAGTCTCTGTCATGTACGGGCAGATAAAGTTCTCAGGATTACCATGCTGCTTCATGACATTGGAAAGCCGGTTGTCCGGAAAACAGATGAGAATGGAAGAGATCATTTCAAGATGCATGGGATTGCGGGAGAAAAGATGGCTGCACAGATCCTGCGCAGGCTGAAATTCGATAATGATACGATCCGCAAGGTAACCCGTCTGGTAAAATGGCATGATGACAGACCGGATGGAACGACAAAGGCAGTGCGCAGGGCAGTGAACCGTATCGGTGAGGATCTCTTCCCATATTATCTGGAAGTGCAGCAGGCAGATATGCTGGCACAGAGTGATTACAGACGCGCAGAGAAGCAGGAACGTCTGGATAAGGTGAAAGAGGCTTATGAGACGATCATTAATGAACATCAGTGTGTATCTTTAAAAACTCTGGCAGTGACAGGGAAAGATCTGATTGAAGCCGGTTATAAGCCGGGGCGTGAAATAGGAGAAACGCTGAACCGTCTTCTGGAAGTAGTGCTTGCCGATCCACAGAAGAATCAGAAAGAGATATTATTGGGTCTGCTTGATGAGAAATAGTGCAGTTTTATGGAATGGTCAGTATATCAGAATATAGTAAATAACTAAAATCCGGGGGTATATCCACCGGATTTTCTTCATATGTATAGAAAGAATTAAGATGATTAAGAGGGGGATATGTCATTGTATGATTACGGACTTGGCACTTTGGCTCAGTATGAGCTGACAGCAGACCGTTCTGCAAGGACAAGAGGAGCTTTACTCTGCTATACAGCTCAGGGACTTCTGATCCTGAGGGAATTTCACGGTTCTGAAAAAAAGCTGGAAAAACAGCAGGAGCTTTTGATGAAACTTCAGGAAAATGGTATAAATACCGATTATTTTCTGCGGAATAATCAGGAAAGTCTGGTCAGTAAAGATAAGACTGAACAAAGGTTTACACTCCAGCACTGGTATGAAGGAAAAGAGTGTGACACAAAATCCCGGGAAGATATTTTAAAAAGTGTCCGGACACTGGCAAGGTTACATATTTTAATGAAAATGGAACCTGTGGAGGAATACAGGGAAAGATCTCTCAGGGAGGAATATCTTCGGCACAATCAGGAGCTTCGTAAGATACGCAAATTTATACGGAACAAAGGAGCATCCAATGTATTTGAGAAAAATTATCTGGCAAGTGTGGAGCAGTTTCTTGAAAGGGCACAGTATGCAGTAAAGCTTCTGGACGAGACGGATTATGATGATCTCAGGGAAAGGGCATGGCGGGAAGGACAGGTATGTCATGGAGAATATAATCAGCATAATATTCTGATGCTGAAAAATGATCATTTTGGGACGGCAGTCACAAATTTTGGTCACTGGAGTTTTGATATTCAGGTAGCAGATTTGTATCGTTTCATGAGAAAAATACTGGAGAAATATAACTGGAATCTGGAACTGGCAGGGGAAATGCTCAGGGAATATCATAAAATCCGTCCAATCTCGGCAGAAGAGTGGAAAAATCTGCGTGTACGTTTCACTTATCCTGAAAAATACTGGAAACTGGCAAATTATTATTATTCACACAAAAAGGTGTGGATTTCAGAGAAAAATGTGGAAAAGCTTCAGAATCTTATCAGACAGAGAGAAACCTGGGAGAATTTTGCAGAGGAATGTTTCAGGGATTATCCTCAGTAATACAGAGCTGAACAGTTACGAAAAACCTTGACAATATGGGGAAAAAGGTATATATATAGAGGATAGAGCTCTGTCGCTTTTGGCAGATGCCACCAAACAAGAAAGAGATCATTAGAGGAGGAAACACCATGAATAAAACAGAATTAGTAGCAGCTATGGCGAAAGAGACAAACTTATCCAAGAAGGACGTAGAAGACGTTCTGAAATCTTTCGTTGATGTCGTTTCTAAAGAACTGAAAAATGGCGGAAAAATCCAGTTAGTAGGATTTGGTACATTTGAAGTAAGTGAAAGAGCTGCTCGCGAGGGAAGAAATCCTCAGACTGGTGAAACTATGAAAATCGAAGCTTCTAAATCACCGAAATTCAAAGCTGGAAAAGCATTAAAAGATATGGTTAACGGTAAATAATAAAGGCGATAACCGGGGGAACGAAAGTTCCCCTTTTTTGATACTCTGGCGGAGTAATTCGTGAGTATCCATTTACAGGACATTTACAGGAGTAGAATATGAGATTAGATAAATACTTAAAGGTGTCACGTCTGATCAAACGCCGTACAGTAGCAAACGAAGCATGTGATGCAGGAAGAGTTCTTGTCAACGATAAGCCTGCCAAGGCATCTGTACAGGTAAAGACGGGAGATACTATTGAAATCCAGTTCGGAAGTAAGAATGTCAAAGTAGAAGTACTGGATGTAAAAGAAACTGTCAAAAAAGAAGATGTAGAGAGTATGTACAAATATCTTTGATTCCGGATGATAATTTGCAGCTTTTTGCATTTATGCAGTGGGAACATATAAATTTTTAACATTTTATTGTCTATTTCCATTTTCCGGCACATAAACTACTGATAAGTAACAGATTGGCAGGTCATAGTTTCCGGAGGCTGTGACCGGGAGGTGTCTGTGGAAGAGAAGAAGATACTTTCAACTCACAGCCTGATGCTGGAAAACCGTCAGAACGGGAGAATTACCGGGGTAAAGGATATTAAATCCTTTGATGAAAAAGAAATCCTGCTTTTTACACAGGCAGGGAAACTTGTAATAAAGGGAGAACAGCTTCATGTGAAGCAGCTTGATCTGGAAAAGGGAGAAGTAGATCTGGAAGGAAAAGTGGACAGTCTTACTTATCTGTCAAAGAATACAGATAACAGGGATGAATCCTTATTTAAAAGGATGTTCCGGTGAGAGATGAGTACATTTATTCATCATGAATTATTTCTGCTGCTTCGGACAATAGCTGTGGGTGCTGTTCTCCTTTTGTGTTATGATCTGCTGGCTGCATTCAGGAATGTTTTTGCACATTCGGATAAAGCTGTCGGGACGGAAGATATTTTGTACTGGCTTTGTTGTGCCTTTTTTGTTTTTTCGGAGATTTACAGGAGCAATGAAGGAATCCTGCGTTTTTTTATGGTTTTAGGCTTTTTATCCGGAGCGTATATCTGCAACAGGGTCCTCGGAGATATTTTTGTAAAATGCTGTACGAAATTTATGGAGATTCCTGTAATAATTATTAAATTTTTGATAAAATGGTTGCTATTTCCGGTCAAAAGATGTAAACTCCTGTGGTATAAAGCGTATAAATATGCTAAAAAAGGAAGGCTGGCAAATTGGGTAATTCTAAGAAAAGGAAGAAAAAAAAGAAAGTAGGGTATAACTCTCTTGGAATGATTGCGATTGCGCTGGTTGTTTTAGTCCTTCTGGGAGGACTGATGCTAGAAAGTAATGACCTTAAGGAACGCCTCACAGGATATGATGCTAAGGCCGCCACTCTTCAGCAACAGATTGAAGATGAGCAGACACGTACAGAAGAAATTGATAAATTAAAGAAATATATGGAGACAGACGAATATGCAGAAGAGGTTGCCAGAGAGAAACTGGGACTTGTGAAGGACAATGAGACTGTTTTTAAGAAACAGCAGTAATAAATGTCGAAAACTTTTGCGAAGGATTCGTCTGCGTTTGACAGATATTTCAGAAACCCTTCCATATAATATCTGTAACTGTTTAGTACTTTGTGAAAGAGAGGACTGTTGAACAGTTATAGAGATTCTCTGATAAAAATGCAGTAGTCTGCTATATACAGGGAATGAATAAGGGGAGGGGAGAATATGCAGGAATGGATGATTGCCATGCTCGTTATCAGCATTATGCTGATCATACGGGACATGGCAAAAACTATTTTAGCAGAAAATCTGCCGGATACAGAAGAACTGCCGTCTCTGCAGGAGGGCCATCCTCAGAAAGAGAGGGTGGAGAAGTATGCGGCATCTTTTCAGAAACTGGCAGATACTTTCTACGGGATGCCTTATCGGAAAGATTATCTGAGCAGCAGGCAGGTTGAGCAGATCATTGAGGATACAAATGCAAAGGTATGCAGCAGATGCTATCAGAGGGAAATCTGCTGGGGAGAACACAGTCAGGAACTGGTGAAAGGAGTGGAGGCACTGGTACGTTCCATGGAGAGTGGAAACGAGGAAAATGTCAGAGGCATCCGCGCTGACTGGACAGGCATATGTCCCCGTTCCGTACAGTATTATGAGACGGTTGCAGAGAATTTTCAGAAAGAAAGGCAGAACCTGATGTGGGATAACCGTATGATCGAGAATCGGCTGGCAGTAGCACAGCAGCTTATGGAAGTCTCACATATCATGGAGAACGTAGCCAGTGATTTGTATGACCTGGAGCGAGTAACGCCGCAGTTTGAAGAAGAACTTCGCAAGGGACTGAGAAAGAGCCATGTGATCCTTCGCAGGGCATGGATGATGAATAAGGTGAAAGGACGTAAACAGATTTTTCTCACCATGCGTGCCAGAAGCGGTCAGTGTATTTCCATGACAGAGATCGCACAGCTTCTTTCAAAATACTGTGAAATTTCCATGGTACCTGTAAATGGGAGCAGATGTATTGTAAACGGAGAATATCACACTGTACATTTTGCTGAGGATGTAAGCTATCAGGTTCTCTATGGAACGGCCAGGCTTACCAGAGAAGAAGAGAAGGTTTCCGGAGATAATTATATATGCAGACAGGAGGATGGCGGCAGATTTGTTATGTGCCTTTCGGATGGCATGGGCTCAGGGATGGAAGCATGCAGGGAGAGCGAGACAGTTGTGGAACTTCTGGAACAGTTTATGGAGTCAGGATTTTCCCAGGAAACGGCAGCAAAGATGGTAAATTCTGCTCTGGTACTCAAAGGAGAGGAGGGTATGTTTTCTACAGTGGATATCTGCGCAGTGGACCTGTATACAGGAATCTGCAATTTTCTGAAGGCGGGGGCAGCGTCTACATTTATCAAAAGAGATCACTGGGTGGAATCTATTACTTCTGAAAGTCTGGCCGCAGGGCTTGTACAGCAGATTGATTTTGAGACAGCTACCAGAAAGCTGTACCATGGGGATTACCTGATCATGATGACAGATGGAGTCCTGGATGCATTGCCTGACCAGAAAGAGGAGGAAACCATGAAAGAAATCATTATGGATGTTCACGAGGAATCACCGAAAGATTTCGGCAGGGGAATACTGGAACGGGTGCTGGGATACAGCGATTATCATGCACGGGATGATATGACAGTGCTGGTGGCAGGCGTGTGGAAAAAATAATGCTGCGGATACTAGAGTGTGTCTGAAAAAGGCTTTCTGCAAGATGTGCGTCACAATTTGTGGGATATTTTGC
>OIYE01000681.1_pt1 | contig 25208 bp, 20 predicted proteins | sample 1588091 | NCBI WGS metagenome assembly OIYE01 (sample SAMN03283265) | human gut metagenome | biome: human-associated habitat; material: feces | host: Homo sapiens | place: USA | collected 2013 | reverse complement strand
GATGATAGCTTGCCTTGATCAGCTTCTCAAGTCCGGATTCTTCCAATCCAAGATCCTCAAGGAACATAGCCTTCTCATCATCATCTAACTGAGAAATTTCCTCTTCAATCTCAGCACATACAACAAACACTTCGCAGTTTTCTTTTTTTGCATACTCACGAACAGCTTTAACGCCTTCATTATTCGCACCATCATCCGCAAGATCATCCTCAGATACATTTGCTGCAAAGATTACCGGTTTTGCTGTCAGAAGATTATACTCTGCAAGCCATGCCTGCTCATCCTCATCCTCTGTCACAAAGCTCTTCGCCATCTTATTCTCTTCCAGATGCGCTTTCAGACGGTTCTGAAGATCCAGCTCTTTTGCCGCCATCTTATCGTTTCTTGAAAGCTTCACTGTCTTGGAGATTCTTCTTTCAAGAACCTCAAGATCTGAGAAGATCAGCTCAAGGTTGATTGTCTCAATGTCACGCAGCGGATCAATGCTTCCGTCTACATGGACAATATTAGTATTCTCAAAGCATCTTACTACATGAACGATTGCATCAACCTCACGGATGTTGGCAAGAAACTGGTTTCCAAGTCCTTCTCCTTTGGATGCTCCCTTCACAAGTCCTGCAATATCAACAAACTCGATTGCTGCCGGAATGATCTTCTTTGTATGATACATCTCTCCAAGCACATCCAGTCTCTTATCCGGAACTGTTACGACACCGACATTTGGATCAATTGTACAGAATGGATAGTTTGCAGATTCTGCACCGGCCTTTGTCAGTGAATTGAACAGTGTACTTTTTCCTACGTTCGGTAATCCCACGATTCCAAGTTTCATTTTCTCTATTTCCTCCTTAAAACCTTGATTTCTAAAGCTAAATCCACAAGGTCTATTTCTCTTATTTTCTGTTATGTGACTCTTTCACAAAAAGAAGCCCCAAAATAGCATCTAATATTATACTATAATGGGGCTTGAATTTCAATCTCTCGTCTCCATCAAAATCACTTTTCCAAACACGAAAGAGATCTTCACTTCATCTTCACCTTCTGCAAACTCATTACTCACACACAAGCTGTCTCCTGATGAGAGCAAATGATTCTGCAATGGATATTTTGCACCGCTGATACAGAAATCCTCAACCGGAAGTTGCATCGGAAATACTGAAAAATACTTTCCGAAAGCTTCTTCTCTGCGAATTGCGATTCCATGATCAAGCAGACGAATTCTATTATGACTGTCTAAGATCATCGCCTGAGATCCTGCATCAAGTGCAATATTCAGGCACTGAACATTAGCCCAGAAATGATCCAGACGATTTCCTGTTCCTCCAAGAATCCAGATTTCTTTTCTTCTGAGTCCAAGACACATACGAAGTGCAATCTCCGTATCAGACGCATCTTTTACCGGATTGAACTCTCGGATCGGTACACTTGCTTCTTTTCTATAATAATCGATCACTTCTTCCGGTACACTGTCAAAATCTCCCACAATGTAATCCGGCTTGATCTTATGTTCATAAAGAAATGCGAGTCCTTTATCTACTCCGATAATAAATTCTGTCTCTTCTGCCTCAAGAATTGGAAGGACAAAATCTTCTTCCAGCATTCCCCCGCTCACAATAACTGTTCTCTTACACATTGCCGTTTAAAATCTCCATAAACTTTGCTGTATTATCTTTGATATCACCTTTAAAAACTCCTGAGCCTGAGACCATTACATTCGCTCCGGCTGCAAGTACTTCTGCCACGTTTTTATGATATATTCCACCATCTACTTCAATATCAGTTGTAAGTCCTTTTTCATTCAGAAGGTTTCTCAATTCACTGATACGCTCCAGTGATTCCGGAATAAATGCCTGTCCGCCGAATCCCGGTTCTACAGACATGATCAGAAACATCTCTGCCTGATCCAGATATGGAAGCAGTACATCAACCGGTGTCTTCGGTTTAATAGAAATTCCCACTTTCGCTCCTGCTGCATGGATTTTATCAATTGTTGCCTGCAGATCTTCACATGCTTCATAATGAACTGTAACGATATCTGCTCCTGCTTTCACGAATTCTTCCACATAACGGATCGGTTCTGTCACCATAAGATGAACATCCAGTGTTTGTGTTGTTGCTCCCTTGATTGATGCGAGAACAGGCATTCCAAAGGAAATGCTTGGAACGAACATTCCGTCCATCACATCAAAATGAATATACTCTGCGCCTGCTTCTTCTGTTAATTTCAACTGCTCTCCTAAAATCTTGAAATCTGCTGAGAGAATAGATGGTGCCAAAATATTTTTCATAAACTTAATACCTCTTTCTTTCCTTTAGTTCACGGTACATCTCCGTATAATCTTCATATCTGATCTTATGGATCTTCCCTTCTTCAACTGCCTCTTTTACAGCGCATCCGGGTTCATGTATATGGTCACAGCCATTGAACTTGCACTGTCCTTCAAATGGTGTGAATTCCGGAAAATAATATTTTAAATCTTCTTTTTCGAAATCATTGACATAAAGAGAGCTGAATCCCGGAGTATCCATAATATAAGAATCTTCTCCGATCACGATCAGTTCGGAATGTCTTGTTGTATGTTTCCCTCGGTCAATCTTCTTACTAATACTTCCTGTCTCCATCTTCACTTCAGACTGCAGAAGATTGATCAGGGATGATTTTCCAACACCGGAAGGACCTGCAATCGAAGTTGTCTTTCCTTTTAAAAGTGATTTTAACTCACTGATATTTTCTTCTTCCTTCGCACTTGTGAAGATTACCGGATATCCGCATCCGGTATAAACTTCTTTCAATTCTGCAATTTCAGGATGGCTTGCAATATCTGTCTTATTAAAACATAATACGACAGGTATCTCTTTTCGTTCCATCATGACAAGAAAACGATCTAACAGATTATAATGTGGTTTCGGTTTTGTCACCGCAAACACAACCAGTGCCTGATCAATATTGGCTACTGCCGGACGAATCAACTCATTCTTACGCGGCAGGATCTCTATAATATTTCCTGTCATTTCTTTTTCATCAAGTACCTCGATCACAGCATCATCACCGACTAACGGCTTGATCCCGTCTTTTCGAAAAGCACCCTTTGCTTTACATTCAAAAATTCCGGATTCTACTACATTCACGTAGTAGAATCCGGCAATCCCTTTTATTATCTTTCCCTGCATATACTTGCTCTCTGTTATCATTGATTCGTGTTCTCTTCTGTTCCGGAATCATTTCCGGAATTTCCACTATCCGGGGCTGATGGTTGAGATCCTTTGCTGACCTTATACTGGACAGTTGTTCCTTTTTCCACCTGCGTACCAGCGCTAATTGATTGGTAACTCACTTGTCCTTGGCCATATTCATTAACACTATCATCTTCACCTAGATATTCTGGTACTAAACCAGCTTCTTTCAGCTTTTTCTCTGCTGCATTCTTATCAAAGGATAATATGCTTGGTACAGTAACCACTGTCATCTTTGGTCCTTTGCTTACCACATATCCAATTGTTGTACCTTTAGATACTTCTTTTCCGGCATCTGTATCCTGTGAGATAATAACTCCTTCTTCTACAGTATCACTGTAATCTTCCGTTGCATTTCCGGACAAGCCAGCCTGTGAAAGTGCTGCTTCAGCATCCGACTGGGACTTTCCGGTAAGTTTCGGAACTGTTGCCGGCTGATTTCCCTTGCTTATCACAAGAGTAACTGTTGTTCCTTCTTTTACTTCTGCCCCTTCACTCGGACTGACAGAAACAACTTCTCCCTGCTCCACATCATCACTGTAGACCGGATCACCTTTCTTCACAACAAGATTCTTATCCTGAAGTGCTTTTTCCGCATCAGCTTCCGACATTCCAACAACATTTGGAATGGTTGTTGTCTTTGCTTCCTCACCGGAACTAATCACAACATTGACTGTTGTATGCTTCTTTACTTTCTTTCCATCAGCAGGATCCTGGCTGATGATCTTTCCTTTTTCAACAGTATCGGAAGGCGCAGTTGACTTATGGATTCCAAGATCATATTTGTTCAGTTCTTTCTGGGCTTCCTCATATGTCTTGCCTGTCACATCCGGTACTTTTACCATCTCTGAATCCGTTTGTTGTGTAGTCGTTCCTTTTCCACCTTTAAATACGCCCACTGCATTTCCTACAAGGAACATGATCAAAAGTGCGATTACAACACCGGCAACAACCATAAGAATCTTCATGATCTTCTTCGTGTCTTTATTCACTTCATTCTTCTTACGGCGATCATCATAACGGTCTTTGCGGCGGTCGTCGTAATCATCATCATCATAGCGGCTTCTGCGGCGATCATCATAATCATCGTCATCATCATAACGGCTTCCACGGCGGTCGTCGTAATCATCATCATCATAGCGGCTTCTGCGACGATCATCATAATCATCGTCATAGTCATCCTCGTAATCGTCGTCATAATCATCATTATAATTCTGACGATTCTTCATACGATTCAGTTCATCCTGTGACATAACAACCGTAGTCCGTCCTGTATCCTGGGATGCTGCCGGCATACGTTTTGTCACACCATCAAGAACTACAAAATCTCCATCCGGATCTACCAGTGAGTGCTTCAGATCCTGAAGCAGTTCCTCACAGCTCATATATCGTTTATTCGGCAGTTTCTGTGTACATTTCATAATAATGCACTCTAGACTGTACGGAATATCCGGTACTTCTTCTGCCGGAGACTTGATCACTTCATTCAAATGTTTCAAAGCAACCGTCACTGTCGAATCTCCGTCAAACGGAACATGCCCGGTGATCATCTCATACATCGTGATACCTGCTGAATAGATATCACTCTTCTCATCTACAATACCGCCTCTGGCCTGTTCCGGAGATGTGTAATGTACAGATCCCATCACCGTTGTTGTTACTGCCTGCGTTGCCGTTGATGTCGTAGCCCGCGCGATTCCGAAATCAGTAACCTTAACCTTTCCATCTTTGGAAATAATAATATTCTGTGGCTTAATATCCCGATGAATGATATGGCAGTTATGCGCTGCCTGAATGCCTGTCACCATCTGAATAGAAATACTGATCGTCTCTTTTGCTGAAAGCTTTCCTTTCTTCTCGATGTAATCCTTCAGCGTAATTCCTTCTACAAGCTCCATGACCATATAATAAAGACCACGATCCTGTCCTACATCATAGACATTGACTACGTTTGGATGCATCAATCCTGCTGCTGCCTGAGCTTCGCTTAAAAACTTCTTAATAAACGTCTCATCCGAACGATATGTGCTCTTCAATACCTTGATTGCAACAAAACGATTCAGCTTATGGTCCTTGCCTTTATAGACATCTGCCATTCCGCCAGAACCGATACGGCCAAGTATCTCGTATCGTTTCCCTAAAAATACTCCTTCTTTAATCATACACTCACCTCATCTGCAAATGGCTCAAACAATACCACTCCGATGTTATCTGTTCCTCCATTCTCTTTTGCTGCTTCCACCAGCATCTCACCTGCCTCGACGATATCCCGGCTTCCCTGCACAATATGGAAAAGTTCTTCATCTTCCACCATATTACTTAATCCGTCTGTACACATCAGAATGATGTCTCCCCGTTTCAGACGGTGTTCATAAAAGTCCACATCCACATCAGCTTTTGCACCGATCGCTCTTGTGATAATATTCTTATCCGGATGATGCTTCGCTTCTTCCGGCTTAATTCCACCAAGACGTACCATCTCTTCTACAAGAGAATGGTCCTTACTTAGCTGTTGGATCCCCTGATTGATCAGATACAGACGGCTGTCTCCCACATTGGCAAAATACAGCATCTGTTCTTTCACAGTAGCGGCAACAACCGTTGTTCCCATCCCCTTCAGATGTTCGTCACCGGATGCTTCTTTGATAATCTCACGATTGGCAGCCTTGATTGCTTTTACAAGAACACGTTCAATATCCTCGCCCTCGCTCTTCGCAATCTCTTTGATCATCACTTCCACAGTACACTTGGAAGCATAATCTCCTGCCTGATGGCCACCCATACCATCCGCTACCACGAACAGGTTCTGGAGAATACCCAGTGGTTTTCCCGTCGTAAAGACGTAGTCCTGATTTACCTGTCGCACCATTCCAACATCTGTAATTGAAAATGTCTTCATACCTTCTATTCTCCTTCAGTTTCTACGTAGCGGCGCCTGAGCTGACCGCAGGCTCCGTCAATATCAGAGCCCATTTCCCTTCTTATAGTAACATTTATTCCGCTTTTTTCAAGTTTATTTTTGAAATTCAAAGCACTTTTCCGGCTTGGACGAACAAAATCACGCTCTTTTACCGGGTTGACCGGTATCAGATTGATATGACAGTTCTTATGCTTTAATAAATGAATCAGTTCCTGTGCATCTTCATCCGTATCATTCACACCATGTACAAGACTGTACTCAAAGCTCACTCTCCGGCCGGTTTCTTTGAAATATTCGTCACAGGCTGCGAGTACTTCTGTGATATCATATTTATTTGCAACCGGCATCAATTTTCTTCGTTTTTCCTGATTGGAACCGTGAAGCGAAAGTGCAAGGGTAATCTGTAAATGCTCTTTCGCCAGTTCTTTCATCTTTGGAACTATTCCACAGGTTGATACGGTGACATTTCTCTGACTGATGTTCAATCCATGCTCATCTGTAAGTAAATGAATAAACTTCAGGAAATTATCGTAATTATCCATCGGTTCTCCGGTTCCCATGATCACCACATTCGAAACCCTCTCACCACTTATCTTCTGAATCTGATAGATCTGTCCAAGCATCTCAGACGGAGAAAGATTTCTCACCAGACCTCCGATCGTTGATGCACAGAATGCACATCCCATCCTGCAACCGACCTGGGAGGAAATACAGACAGAATTTCCATGCTTATATTTCATAAGAACACTTTCGACTACATTTCCATCATAGAGACGGAACAGGAACTTGTTCGTACCGTCAATCTTGGAAATCTGTCTCTCCAGCATAACAACCGGGAGAATCTCATAATTCTCTTCCAGTTTTTCCCTCAAAGCCTTTGAAAGATTCGTCATCTCATCAAAATGATCTACCAGCTTCACATGCAGCCATTCATAAATCTGTTTTGCACGAAATGCTTTTTCTCCGATCGTCGCCATCTCTTTCTGTAATTCTTCATATCCATAAGCACGGATATCCTTCTTCATCTTAAAGTTTTCCTCCTGTATTTCGTTTTTTCTGTGAGTTATTCACATTATTTGTCTGCTTTTTCTATTTTTTCACATTTCCTGAAAATCATGCTTTTTCTTTAATCTTGCAATAAAGAATCCGTCACAATCGTGAACTCCCGGGAAGAATTGGATACATCCCTTCTCGATCACATCACTTCGTAACTCCTTGCAAAGATTTTCTGTAATATCGTCCAGTTCAAATTGTGGGTATTCTTTCAAGAACCAGTGTACATTCTCCATGTTTTCTCCCGGATTTACGGTACATGTGCTGTACATCAATGTGCCGCCATCCTTGACGATTGCCTGTGCGCAAGTCAGAATCTTTCTCTGCAAATCTGCAAGTTCTTCAAGATCTTCCGGTTGTACGCGATATTTCAGATCTGGTTTTTTGCCAAGAACGCCAAGACCTGAACATGGAAGGTCTGCAATCACAAGATCCGCTGTTTCCTTATCATACTCATCAAATACAGAGGCGTCCTTGCATACAGCACAAATATTTCCAAGTCCGGAACGATCGATATTCTGCCAGATCAGATCTGTCTTATATTCGGTCAGATCTCTCGCTTCAACCCGTCCTATCTTTTCTTCTGTTCTGTTCTCTCTCGCCGCCACTTCATCTGCCAGCTGAAGCTTCTCTGCCACATGAAGTGATTTTCCTCCCGGTGCTGCACAGACATCAATCACATGATCGCCGGCTTTCGGATCTGCCAGTTCTCCGACAAACATAGAACTGATATCCTGTACTGCAAAGAGTCCTTCCTGAAAACTTTCCAGACCTTCCAGATAATCATAATCTGAAAGATAAAACGCATAAGGAAGATACGGATGTGCTTCTACTTTCGCTCCTTCTGCTTCCAGTTTTTCTTTCAATACTTCCGGTGTAACCCGGTTCATACAACATCGGATCGTAATTGGCTTCTCTTTCTGAAAATCTGCCGCCATCTTCTCTGTGATCTCTTCCCCATATTCTTTCTTCCATAAAGAAAGAATCCATTCCTGGACAGAATATTTCACAGACAATCTTTGTACATCTTCTTTTGGATACTCGATCTCGTCCATCTTGCGGACAACATTTCTCAGAACTCCATTCACATATCCCCGCAGACCTGAAAATCCTTTTCGAACTGCAAGCTTTACTGCCTCACTGCACACCGCATGATCCGGTACGCTATCCATATATTTCAGCTGATAGACACTGCTACGAAGAAGATTACGAATGACCGGTTTCATCTTCTTAACCTTTGTCTTAGAAATCTGATTCAAAATATAATCAATTTCTATCATATGTTCCAGAGTACCTTCCACAACTCTGGTAATAAATGCACGCTCACGTTTCTCAAGATATTGATATTTTGACAGAACATCGCCAAGAATCTTATGACTATATGCTCCATTCTCTGTTATTTCCATCAAAATCTCAAGAACGACCTCGCGTTCATTGATCTGCTTTCCCATAAATAATCTCCTATTCTCCGCACTTTGTAACTGTTCAGAGCCAAGCAAAATTTTAAAATACAGTTGTAAAATGCTTGCATTTTTAAGACTGTTTTTGAAATTTTATTTGGCGGATACGCCACACCGACGAAATGCATAGCATTTTGGAGGTTGGCTCTGAACAGTTACAGCATTTTTTCTTTCTATCTGCTGTCAGTCATTCCTTCTTCGTCCATTTGTCAGGATCAACAAACGTAAAAGCTGTAAAATCATTGCGGCCGCACTTGCCACATATGTCATTGCTGCTGCCCGAAGTACCTTCTTCACTCCACCAACTTCGTCTTCACGGAGCATTCCTGAATTTCCAAGTACCTTCACCGCTCTTCTGGAAGCATTGATTTCCACCGGAAGTGTTATAAGATGAAATGCCACAGCTACCATAAAGAGCAGAATTCCGATATCAATAAGGAAGCTGGACATCTGGCCATTCATAAACAGGCCGATAATGATCAACGGCCAGGAAATCATGGAACCGAAATTTACGACCGGCACAAGTGCCCCACGGATTGATAAAGGTGCATACCCTTCAAAATGCTGTACTGCATGACCACACTCATGTGCCGCAACTCCGATTGCTGCTACAGAAGTTGAATTATAAACCGGATCAGAAAGTGCCAGTGTCTTGTTTCTCGGATCATAATGATCGGTCAGATTTCCCGCGATATGAGTCACCTGCACATCATAGATTCCATTTCTTCTGAGAATCTGTTCTGCCGCTTCTCGTCCTGTCATCCCTGAATAACTGCGGATCTTCGAATATTTTGCAAATGTTCCTTTCACCTGGGATGATGCAAGCAGGCTGAGAACCACACCGATCAGTACCAGTATATAAGTCCAGTCATAATAAAATCCATAATACATACTAAAACTACCTCCTGTTATCTATCTGCAGTCCCCCTCCAGAAGTCCTCTTATTCCTGTGTGAATTTAACTCCGCTTTCAATTGTGTATCCCCTTAAGAAAGCTCCTGTATCCATTCTCTTTTTCCCCGGAATCTGAAGTTCCAGAACTCGTAAGACGCCATCCCCTGTCTGAACAGTAAAGGAATCTTTCTCTACACTCAACACTGTTCCAGGCTCTGCTTTTACCGTGCCATCAGCCTCTGCTTTTGCTCTCCAGATCTTCACTACCTTTTTGTCCCAATGTGTGTAAGCACTTGGCCAGGAATTCAGGCCACGCACCAGACGTTCGATCTGTACTGCGGATGTATTCCAGTCAATATTTCCAAGCTTCTTATCGAGCATTCTGGCATATTCTGTCGGGCTTTCTCCCTGCTTCTCGAAAGTTGCCGTATGATCTTCAATAGCTTTCAGAGTCTCTACACAAAGCTTTGCTCCTGCCTCTGCCAGTTTGTCATGCAGGCTTTCTCCTGTCTCATCTTCTGTGATCGGCACTTCAACCTTCTGGATCATGTCGCCTGTATCCAGTCCTTCGTTCATCTGCATTGTTGTAACACCTGTCACTTCCTCGCCATTAATGATAGACCACTGGATTGGCGCGGCACCACGGTATTTCGGAAGTAGAGATGCGTGTACATTAATACATCCGTATGGTGTCATCTCCAGAATTTCTTTCGGGATGATCTGACCAAATGCAACGACAACCATCACATCTGCATTGTATTTTCTCAGTTCTTCTACACATTCCGGATCACGGATTTTCTTAGGCTGATAAACCGGAATTCCATGTTTCATCGCAGCTTCTTTCACCGGAGTTGGCTGCATCTCTTTGCCGCGTCCCTTTGGTTTATCTGGCTGGCTCACTACGAGACATACCTCATGTCCTGCTTCCACCAGTGCCTCCAGTGTTCCCACAGAGAAATCCGGTGTTCCCATGAAAATTATTCTCATCAATTATTCCTCCACTTCGTATTCCATATCTTCCTCGTTGTAGGCCGGTGAATCATGCAGTTCTCCTTCTACTTTCTCTACATAGAGGTGTCCTCCCAGATGATCGATCTCATGACAGAATGCTCTTGCAAGAAGTTCTTCTCCTTCTATCTCGAATTCCTCCATATTTTCATCCAGTGCACGTACCTTTACGTGATTCGGACGAGTCACGATTCCCCATTTTCCCGGCACACTTAAGCAACCTTCTTCGCCTGTCTGCTCACCGGATGTCTCAATGATCTCAGGATTGATCAAAACGATCGGACCCTCTCCGACATCAATCACTACAATCTGTTTGAGAATACCAACCTGCGGTGCGGCAAGACCCACACCCATCTTCTCATACATCGTATCAAGCATGTCTTCAATTAAAATCTTTGTACGAAGTGTCATCTTCGTCACTGGTTTACACTGTTTTTCAAGAACGTCATCGCCCATCTCTCTTACTTCTCTGATTGCCATTATTCTTTCCTCTCTTTTCTATAAATTCATTGGGTTAAAATCGAATTGGATTCTCATTTTCTGAAACCCTGAGTTAATTTCTATATATTGTTCCATCCTGTCTTTTAATACAACTAAGGTTCGGTATTCCGGAGCTTTTACGTAAACCACTCTCCGGTAAATATCTTTGATCTTATCCACTCCCGGACTTGCCGGGCCGATCACATTGAGCTGTGCCTGCCCTTTGATCCGCAAAATGTATTCCTTCAGATACTTGCACGCTTTCTCCAAAAGCGCCTCATCTTCACATGCCGCAAGTACTGCCATCAGGTTCTCCACCGGTGGATATCCCATCAGACTGCGGTAGCGAATTTCTTTCTCATAGAATGCTTCATAATCCTGCGCTGCTGAAGCCTCGATTGCATAATGCTCCGGATCGTAAGTCTGGATCACAACCTCACCCGGTCTGTCACCTCTTCCGGCACGGCCTGCTGCCTGTGTCAAAAGCTGGAATGTTCGCTCACCGGAACGATAATCATCTGTATAAAGTGACATATCCGCTGCCAATGCACCGACTAACGTGACCTTTGGAAAATCATGCCCTTTTACAATCATCTGTGTTCCCACAAGAATATCTGCCTCTTCATTCGCAAATGCAGATAAAATCTGTTCATGGGAATCCTTTTTCTTCGTTGTATCCATGTCCATGCGTAGTACTCTTGCCTGTGGGAATCTTGCCTTCACCATATCCTCGATCTGTTGAGTTCCTGCGCGGAATTCTCCGATATACCTGGATCCACATTCCGGACACTCCGTCACCTTCGGCTGCTCATATCCACAGTAATGGCAGACCATTTTTCCACCTTTGTGTACCGACAAGGATACATTACAGTGCGGGCATTTCACTACATGGCCACATTCTCTGCAGGAAACAAAACCAGAATATCCCCTGCGATTCAAAAACAGCATGATCTGCTCTTTTGCATTCAATCTGTCTTCGATCAGTTCCTGCAACTTCTCACTCAAGATGGATCGGTTTCCATTCTTCAGTTCTTTACGCATGTCTACTGTATACACAGTTGCCATCTGCTGCATATGGGAACGGTTCTTCATCTCGTAAAGCTGATATTCACCAAGTCTTGCCCGATACATGGCCTCCATGGACGGAGTTGCGCTTCCAAGCACTACACTGGCATCTTCTACTTCTGCCCTGTGGACTGCCACTTCTCTTGCATGATAGCGTGGCACCTGCTCACTCTTGTAGGTTGGTTCATGTTCTTCATCAATAACGATCAGCCCCAAATCCGGAAATGGAGTAAAAAGTGCAGAACGTGGTCCGATCATCACATCGACCTCCCCCCTCTTTGCACGCATCATCTGATCGTAACGTTCTCCGGCAGACAGTCTTGAGTTCATGATAGAAACTCTGTCGCCGAAACAGCGGTAAAACCGCATCACTGTCTGATAGGTCAGTGCGATCTCCGGAATCAGAACGATTGCCTGCCTTCCCTGCCCGACCACAGTGCGAATCATCTCCATATAGACTTCTGTCTTCCCACTTCCGGTCACTCCGTGAAGCAGATAAGTTCTCCTTGTTCCACACAGATAGTCTTGCCGGAATCCCTGGATCACATGCTGCTGTTCTTCTGTATAGATGATTTCCTGCTGTGATTTCTTTGCCTGTTTCACCGGATTACGGTATACTTGCTCTGACTCTATCTTCAGCACGCCCTGCTCTTCCAATGCCCGGATCACAGGCAACGTCACATTTAATTTTTTCGTCACCAGCTCATAATCCTGAACCGGTACTTCCATCAAAGCTTCCAGAAGTCTCGCTCTTGCTTTCTGATTCTTTTTCTGATAAAAAGCCAGCTTCTCCCGACTCTCTTCCTCAGTAAGCAGCAAACGGAGATGTTTCTTCACCTTCGCATTCTCTTTCTGCTTGATTGGCAGCACTGTCTTAAGTGCCTGGATCATTGTTCCGCCATACTGCTCTTTCATCCATGCCGCCAGCGCGATCAGTCTCGCTTCGATTGCCACGCTGTTTCTGGAAATGTCTGTGATCTCCTTCACCTTTGACAGATCATAATTGCAAGTCTCTGATAATGAAGTCACATAACCTTTGATCTGCCGGTTTCCTTTTCCAAAAGGAATAATTACTTCCATCCCCGGATGCAGCTCGTCTTTCAGTCGTTCCGGTATTCGGTACTGAAAGATCTTATCCAGTTTTTCATGTTGTATATCTACAATAACATCTGCAAACACAATCTTATTTCTCTTTTAATTCTTCCAGAACTTCTTTGATCAGCACGCGCTCATCCATCGGATGCTTCACGCCGCAGATCTCCTGATAGTCCTCATGTCCTTTTCCTGCCAGTACAATAACATCGCCCGGTTCGCCGTGCTCGATCGCATATTTGATTGCCTCTTTACGATCACAGATCTCCACATATTTTCCATCTGTCTTTGCGATTCCGGTCTTAATATCGTTAATAATATCCTGTGGTTCTTCAAATCTCGGATTATCTGATGTAATGATCGTCAAGTCTGCCAGTCTTCCGGATACTTCACCCATCTCGAATCTTCTGTCTTTGGAACGGTTTCCGCCACATCCGAACAGGCATACCAGACGTTTCGGGTTATATTCCTTTAATGTAGTCAGAAGACTCTCAAGGCTCATTGCATTATGCGCATAATCGATCATCAATGTGAATTCATCAGACACTTTGATCATCTCAATACGTCCTTTTACCTTGGCCTTCTTAAGTGCATCCTTGATCATCTCAACCGGCACCTGGAAATGACGGCAGACAGAAATAGCAGTCAATGAATTGTAAACACTGAATTTACCCGGAACATCAATCTCTACATCAAAATCCATCACGCCTGCAACATGATATGCCACACCAAGATATCCCGGTCTTGATACAAGTTCTACATTCTCTGCATGAAGGTCCGCCTCCGGTGAAAATCCGAATGTCTCGATCTTACATGTAGATCCTTCAAATACATCTTTAAAATACTTGTCATCCACATTGGCGATTCCGAGCTTACACTGCTTGAACAGAAGACCTTTACATCTCTTGTAATCATCAAAATCTTTATGCTCGTTCGGTCCGATATGATCTCTTCCAAGATTTGTGAAAATGCCGATCTCAAATGGGATTCCTGCTGTTCTGTGAAGCATCAGTCCCTGTGATGAAACTTCCATAACAACACAGTCACAGCCAGCTTCTACCATCTCTGCAAAATATTTATGGATTGTATAAGACTCCGGTGTTGTATTACATGACGGGATCTTCTTGTCTCCGATAATTGCCTCGATTGTACCGATCAATCCAACCTTGTGTCCTGTCTCTTCAAGAATAGACTTGATCATGTAAGTTGTTGTTGTCTTTCCTTTTGTTCCTGTAATACCGATGACTTTCATCTTATCTGCCGGATATCCAAAGTAAGCCGCTGACATCAGAGCCAGTGCATAACGAGTATCCTCTACCTTAATTACAGTCACATTTTCCGGCACTTCGACATCTTTCTCTACAACAACAGCTGCCGCACCTTTCGCCGCAACATCCGCTGCATATTTATGTCCATCAGATACTGCTCCGCTGATACACACGAAAACAGATCCTTCTTCCACTTTTCTTGAATCATTGATCAGTGTTGTTACTTCCGTAGAATCACTTCCCTGTACTACTGTGTAGTCCAGGCGTTCTAATAATTTATCTAATTTCATGATCTATCCCTCCTGTTCTGAACTGGTGTATTGCATCATTGACTTTCAGGCAAATAACGATTGTCTTAACCTTTATAGAATAACATAATCTCACCACATATGCAAAAAAACCTACATAATCTTTCGTCCTGTTTTCGTCTTTCGAATCAGCCAGACACATCCAAATGACAATAACACAAGTCCCACACTCACTACCGGAATCATGATCCAGGCTGAAAATGTCTCTGGCTTAATATTTCTCTTATAAACATCAAGAAACATGATATGGATCAAATAAATTCCAAAGGAACATCCACAAAATCTGTCAATCCACTTCTTTGCCTGTTCGGACGGATTGAATTCGCTCTTTTTCAATCGTACTAACATAAGAAATGCCATCGCCGCTGCCAGTGCAAGCAGTGGATTCCCATATTCCAGCAGACGTTCATAATGTTCTCCATCCTGCAAGGTTGCCGCATAGGTCAGCCCATAATTTAATGCCATGCATACTACAAAAATACCTGCCGGAATCATTTTCCCCTTCATCACATGCTTACGATATTTATATATATAATATCCGATAAATACATAATATGAATAGATTCTGTCCCCCACCATTGGGACGGAATAATACATCTTTTCATCCAAAAATGTGGAAATATAATTGAACAAAACAGCCGCCGTAATCACTGCAAGAAATGCGCGTTCCATCCGAAGGTTCATCCCTTTACACATAACCTGGAAAAAAGGAAGTACCAGATAAATCGGAATCATCGCATACAGATACCACAGATGCTGTTCTACTGGCTTATATAATAAATCTTTGATTTGATAAGGATCTTTCATATAAACTGCATTCCAGATCATGTATATTACGCTCCACACAAGCAGGACAATCAGAAAACGTAAAACTCGCTTCGCATGTTTGTGTAATGATTCCTCTCTTCCAAGCAGAAGTGCTCCTGTGATCATGAAAAAACACGGTACACTTATCCTTGCCAGCAGATTTAATAGCAGTGAAAAACTGTACTCCCCAATCGTAATATCCCCGTAAGCTCTGCAATAATAATTCGATACATGAATCACAATAACAAATATAAAGGAAATCATTCGAATCAATTCCAAATTATAATTTCTTTCTTTCAATGTGTTTTCTTCTCTCTATCTCTTCTGATTTTCATCTTTTTTCTTGTTTCCGTCCGGTTTATAAAATGTGCCTTTCACAACCGCACCCTTTCCATAACGATTGCTCAGCTGTTCCAATGCAGCATTTAATTTCTTATGCTTTTCATCCGGCTCTTTCGGAAACTCAATATCAAAAATTGTCAGCTGCTCCGGTGCGTTCTCTTCTACTAACTTTGACGTTCGCATTCCGAGCAGACGGACAGGTTCTCCACTCCAGCTTTCACGGAACAAATCACATGCTGTCTCCCATAAGATAAGCGGATCATTCGTCGGCTTTTGAAGCTGCACCTGATGCGACATATTTCTGAAATCATAATAGCGAACCTCCATGCTCACCATCCCGGCTTTCTTGCCTGCCTTTTTCAACCTGTTCCCCACGCTCTGTGCAAGCTCATGAAATACCTCTCTCGCTTCTTCATAAGTCGTTGCATCCTCTGACAGAGTCGTTGAATTTCCTACTCCCTTTGCCTCTTCCGGTTCATACTGTACCTTATCGTCTCCAATTCCATTTGCAAAATTCCAGAGCATCCGTCCATGACTTTTTAAATGCAGCGTAATTACATTTACATCCGCATGAGCAAGATCTCCAATTGTATTGATTTCAAGTTTCTTGAATACCTCCACACTTGAACGCCCTGCCATAAAGAGTTCTCCAATCGGAAGCGGCCACATTTTCTGCGGAACCTCTTCCGGAAATAATGTATGGATCTGATCCGGTTTTTGAAAATCCGAAGCCATCTTCGCTAGTAACTTATTACTGGAGATTCCAATATTCACCGTGAACCCAAAACGCTTCTTCACTTCTTCTTTAATCTCCATTGCACCGTCCACCGGTGTTGGATATCGCCCGACAAGCTCTGTAAAATCCATATAACATTCATCGACACTGACCTGCTCGATCTTCTTTGTATATGTCCGCAGGAAATCCATCAGCATCCGGCTCTTTTCTCGATACATCTTATGATTCGGCGGTGCTGTCACAAGATTCGGACATTTTCGAAATGCATTTACTACAGGTTCACCCGTCTGAATCCCATAGGATTTGGCAAGTGATGATTTTGCAAGGACGATCCCATGACGCGAGCTCTGATCTCCGCCAATAATCGCCGGAATCTCCCGCAGATCCACTTTTGATCCATTTTTCAATTGTTCAACCGCCGTCCAGCTTAAAAATGCTGAATTGACGTCGATGTGGAAAATAATGCGCGCCATGGTAGCCTCCTTTTTGGATTCTGCCTGAGTTCTTTCTTAGTATTAATTCTTGTTGTATGCATATACATTCTGTCAGTTTCTTATTTTAACATAGAGTCTGCTCTTGTATCAATTACTTCGGTGAACGAAAAAAAAGGCTGTGAAAAATCCAATTTTCTAAAAATTTCCAAAAAATTTTCATTTTTCACAGCCCTACATATTATATCGTTACTGTACTGATATTTTGATGTTGGGGGCAAAAAGTATTTTGCCCCCTATAATACACGGATTGCTTCGCCTTTCATGCTCTCGCAATCCTACCCACTATTCGCATATCGTGAAGCTTACGCTCCACTTTTATGCTCATATTGGGGCGGGTCCCAAGGCCATTACACCACCTTTGTGCAAGCACCGGTGGTTTCAGACCTTTTGACCCTGGTATCATATTTTATTTCTTCACACCTGCTGTCAGTTTACCGTCCTTCACATCGATCAAGATCGTGTCTCCACGTCCCACATCTCCTGCAAGGATCAGTTTTGCAGCTAATGTCTCTACATTCTTCTGCAAGTAACGTTTCAGTGGTCTTGCACCGTACATCGGCTCATATCCACCTTCCACAACAAAGTCTTTCGCTGCATCTGTCAGCTCGACACTCAGTTCACGTTCTTCCAAACGGCGGTTCACATCAGCAACCAGAAGGTCAATGATGGAACGTACATTTGTCTTTGTCAATGGTTTGAACATGATAATCTCATCCAGACGGTTCAAGAATTCCGGTCTGAAATGTGCTTTCAGATCACCCATTACCATCTCCTGACTCTGTTCATCGATCGAACCATCGTCCTTAATTCCTTCCAGCAGATAGTTTGCACCAATGTTGGAAGTCATGATCAAGATTGTATTCTTGAAGTCAACTGTACGTCCTTGGGAATCTGTGATTCGTCCATCATCCAGTACCTGCAGCAATACGTTGAAGACATCCGGATGTGCTTTCTCGATCTCATCGAAAAGTACAACAGAATATGGTTTTCTTCTGACTGCTTCTGTCAGCTGTCCGCCTTCATCGTATCCGACATATCCCGGAGGAGCTCCGATCAGTCTGGACACGGAATATTTCTCCATGTACTCACTCATATCGATACGAACCATGTTGTTCTCATCATCAAACAGACTCTGGGCAAGTGCTTTTGCAAGCTCTGTCTTACCTACACCTGTAGGTCCAAGGAACAGGAAGGAACCGATCGGTTTTGTCGGATCTTTGATACCTGCTTTGGAACGGATGATTGCCTCTGTCACAAGTTCTACTCCTTCATCCTGTCCAATGACACGTTTATGCAATTCATCTGCAAGGTGAAGTGTCTTATTTCTCTCACTCTCGTTCAGTTTTGCAACCGGAATACCTGTCCATCTGGAAACGATCTTTGCGATCTCATCGTCTGTAACAGATTCATGCACAAGTGAAAGATCTTTTGCTTTTACCTTCGCTTCTTCCTCTTCCAGTTGTTTCTGCAACTGTGGAAGACGTCCATACTGGAGCTCTGCTGCCTTATTCAGATCGTACTCTCTCTGAGCTTTCTGAATCTCCTTGTTCACCTGCTCGATCTGCTCACGGATCTTCTGCACATGCTCTACGGAATTCTTCTCATTCTCCCACTGTACTTTCTTACTTGCATACTGCGCTTTCAGTTCTGCCAGTTCTTCCTGCAAATGTTCCAGACGCTCTTTACTTAAGCGATCTTCCTCTTTCTTAAGTGCAGACTCTTCAATCTCCATCTGCATCACACGACGGCGAAGCTCATCAAGCTCTGTCGGCATAGAATCAAGTTCTGTCTTGATCAATGCACACGCCTCGTCAACAAGGTCGATTGCTTTATCCGGCAGGAAACGATCAGAAATATATCTGTTCGAAAGTGTAACTGCCGCAACAAGCGCACTATCTGTGATCTTAACTCCATGGAAGACTTCGTATCTCTCTTTCAGTCCTCTCAGGATAGAGATTGCATCCTCAACGGTTGGCTCATCTACCAGAACTGGCTGGAAACGACGCTCCAATGCAGCATCCTTCTCAATATACTGACGATACTCATCCAGTGTTGTTGCACCGATACAGTGCAGTTCGCCTCTGGCAAGCATAGGCTTTAACATATTTCCCGCATCCATTGCACCGTCTGTTTTACCGGCTCCAACGATCGTATGAAGCTCATCAATAAAAAGAATGATCTTTCCGTCACTGTTTTTCACTTCTTCAAGAACTGCTTTCAGACGTTCCTCGAATTCACCACGATACTTCGCTCCTGCTACCAGTGCTCCCATATCCAGCGAAAAGATTGTCTTATCTTTCAGGCCTTCCGGTACATCTCCGCTGACGATTCGCTGTGCAAGTCCTTCTACAACCGCAGTTTTACCTACACCAGGTTCACCGATCAACACCGGGTTATTCTTTGTCTTACGGGACAGGATACGAATCACATTACGGATCTCTTCATCACGTCCGATGACCGGATCCAGTTTCTGATCTCTTGCTTTCTCAACAAGATCCTGACCGTATTTATTCAATGTATCATAAGTTGCTTCCGGATTGTCAGAAGTTACTCTCTGATTTCCCCTTACTGTTGACAGCGCATGGAGGAAGCCCTCTCTGCTGATGCCATATTCACGGAAAATCTGCTTCAACTCACGGCTTGCATACTTCAGCATTGCAAGAAACAGATGCTCAACAGAGACATACTCATCTCCCATCTGCTTTGCTTCATCTTCTGCATGGATCAGCACATTATTCAAGTCCTGACCGACATAAGCCTGACCTCCCTGTACCTTCGGTCTCTTGCCGATTGCCTGCTCGATACTGTTAATAAAGAGCTGGCCCTGAATGTTCATCTTCTCAAATAATTTTAAAATCAGACTGTCATCCTGTGTCAGCAGCGCATACAGCAAATGCTCCTGCGCCAGTTCCTGATTCCCGTTATCCGCAGCAATCTTCTCACAGTTCTGAACTGCCTGTAATGAATTCTGTGTAAATTTATTGATATTCATGGTCTTTCCCTCCTTTGAACCACAAATTTGCTTTTCCTGTGTTCTATTAGGAATATAGCACGTATTGTTAGCACTGTAAAGGGTTGAGTGCTAATTCTTTTCTAAAAATTTTGTAAAGTCTTTATTTTTTCTGTTTAGCAGTGTTATAATCTATAATTGTTTCATAAAAATACGGTTGCTGACGCCCATAGCGCCGACAGTAACAAAAAACTTAAGAGAGGAAACTATCATGAATTTTATTCAAAAAAATTTCAAAGGAATTTTGGTCTGCTTTCTGATTGCGATTCCATCCTGGCTGATTGGAAAAGCATTCCCGGTAATCGGCGGACCTGTCATTGCGATTCTCGCCGGAATGGTGATCACCTGCTTTTGGACTGAAAAAGGAACAGCCGAATCAGGAATTAAATGGACATCTAAAATTATTTTACAGACTGCTGTTGTTCTGCTTGGATTCGGCATGAATCTCGGAGTTATCTTACAGACAGGAAAGCAGTCTCTTCCTATTATCATCAGTACAATTTCTACCTCTTTGATCATTGCATGGCTGCTCCGCAAGGTACTGAATGTTCCTTCCAACACTTCTATTCTAGTCGGAGTCGGTTCATCTATCTGCGGAGGATCTGCTATAGCTGCTACAGCGCCTGTCATTGATGCCGATGACACAGAAGTCGCACAGGCGATTTCTGTTATCTTTTTCTTCAATGTTATCGCTGCTGTACTTTTCCCGGTGCTTGGAAATGCACTCGGCTTCGACACAACAAGCGGAAATGCTTTCGGTGTCTTTGCCGGAACTGCGATCAATGATACTTCATCCGTAACTGCTGCCGCCTCTACCTGGGACAGCATGTGGAATCTTGGAAGTGAGACACTCAATACTGCTGTCACAGTTAAACTGACACGTACGCTTGCAATCATTCCGATTACACTTGTACTCTCACTGGTCCGTGCGAAATCAGCCGCAAAAGACGGAAAAACATCTGGTAAGTTCAGCTTAAAAAGAGCATTTCCGATGTTCATCCTGTACTTTATCATTGCGGCTGTCATTACAACTGTATGCATGAGCCTTGGTGTAAGCGCAGATGTATTTGCTCCGCTGAAAGAACTGTCTAAGTTCTTCATTATCATGGCTATGGCTGCAATCGGTCTGAACAGCAATGTTGTGAAGCTAGTCAAATCTGGTGGAAAACCAATCCTTCTCGGTGCTTCCTGCTGGGTTGGTATTACAGTAGTCAGCCTTGCAATGCAGCATGTAATGCATATATGGTAAAATATTGATTTTTCCTTTACACGAGATGTATAATCTTCTTTGACTTTAAATCTATTTAGGAGAAAACAGATATGAATAGCAAATCAAATTCTCAGGCGATGGAGACTGAAAAGATTCCGCGCCTTCTGGCACAGCTTGCAATTCCTGCGGTTGTCGCCCAGATCATCAATCTTCTATATAACATTGTAGACCGAATCTATATCGGACACATTTCCGGTGTTGGAGCCGCGGCATTAACCGGCGTTGGATTATTTACACCGATCCTTATGCTGATCAACGCTTTTGCTATGCTTGCAGGTTCCGGTGGTGCTCCTCGTGCTGCGATATCTATGGGAAAGAAAGATAATAAAACAGCTGAAAAAATCCTTGGAAACTGTTTTGCACTTCTCATCCTTATGGCTGTCATACTTACTGTAGTCTTCTTTACATTTGCACCACAGCTGTTGACACTTTTTGGAGCCAGCGAGAAGACACTGCCGTACGGAGTAGCATACGCACGAATCTATATCCTTGGAAGTATCTTTGTCTTAATCGTGATGGGAATGAATCCATTTATTACAACACAGGGATTTGCCAAGATCAGTATGATGACTACTGTGATCGGAGCTGTGATCAATATCATTCTTGATCCGATTTTTATCTTCGTATTCAATCTTGGTGTAAGAGGTGCCGCACTTGCCACTGTTTTAAGTCAGGCTGTCGGTGCGATTTGGATTCTTCGCTTCTTATCCGGGAAGAAGACGATCCTTCATCTTAGAAAAGAAAATTTCAGATTACAAAAGGATGTTATCTTACCATGCCTTGCACTTGGTATTTCCACTTTTGTCATGCTTTCTACAGAAAGTATTCTCTCCATCAGCTTTACTTCCAGTCTGTCAAGATATGGTGGGGACCTTGCTGTCGGAGCCATGACGATCATTACAAGTGTCAGCCAGCTTGCCACGCTGCCACTGCAGGGAATCTGCCAGGGCGGTCAGCCGATCATGAGTTATAACTTCGGTGCCGGCAATAAAGAGCGAGTAAAAAAAGCCTTCTTTACACAATTTAAGGTTTGTACAATTTTCACCAGCTGTTTCTGGCTGATCATGCTGCTGTTTCCTAAGCTGTTTGCAGGAATCTTTTCCAACAATACGGATCTGATCACTTATACTGCATGGGCACTAAGAATCTATATGGCAGGTATTTTCTCCCTCGGATTCCAGGTTTCATGTCAGCAAAGTTTCATGGCATTGGGACAGGCAAAGGTCAGTCTGCTGCTCGCCTGCTTAAGAAAACTGATCTTGCTGATTCCGCTGATCTTTATCCTGCCACTCTTTATTCAGGATAAGGTTTTTGCAGTCTTTCTTGCAGAACCGATCAGTGATATTGTTGCAGCCACAATCACAACAATCACATTCATGAGCCGCTTTAATGGAATTCTGAATAAAGGCAGTAAAATGAAAACCGCAGAATAAATTTTATATGACTATTCTTTTGACTCCATTTCATGATATAATTAATTTTAATTAAATTTTATATCTAATTTGCGATTATCCGCATAAACACTATACTTTCAAGCACTTTGAAGCATAGAAAATTATTTAATTTACCACGAATTTACCACAATTGAATGAGCCTTGATATGACAATAAAATAGCACTAAAAAGACACCCTTTACACCTGAGTGGTGTCTTTTGTTAAAAAGCAGTCAATCCTAAGACTAACTGCTTTGTGTGTATGGATATAAAGTTGTCAAACTGGGATTGTATGTTGGAAATTATTCTACATCAATCACATCATCTTCACCTATTTCTATGAAAGTGGTGCTACTATCTGTTGAAACGTTTTTAGATACTGACATATTAAATATTATCAAGAGGATATTCAATAGCACAATTACTAGGAATATAACCCCAGCAATTTTCCAAATTTTTTTTGCTACGCCTATTCTTAATTGCCATCTGTTCACTGATTTTTGCAAGTTGTTCTGCGATGACATCATTATCATCTTCATCAGGTATTGTTCCTCCAAGCAATACAAATTAACATTATAGTTGCATTACTCTTATATTGATGTAAAACTTAATATTCTATTGTTCCCAATATCACATAGAACCGAATTTACTACCACTATCTTATTTAAAAATGAAAATATCTTCTATCGGTGCATTGAGAACCCGTGAAATATCAATCGCCAGTTTTAGAGATGGATTGTATTGTGCTTTTTCCAACCTCATAATTGTTTCTCTACGAACCCCGACTTTTTCTGCCAGTTGTTCTTGTGTTAAACCTTGTGCTACACGATATACCTTTAAGTTGCACATGAAATCTTCTACCATGACTTATTCTCCTTTTTCGTAGCGGTATAATAAATAGTTGCTAAGAAAAATGACTAAAGCATAGATAAGTGAAACAGAAATGAGCATAAAAATTGCACACCATTCCACATTACGAGAAAACATTCCTATTGCCATAAGCCAAATGACTATAAAGAGAAGTTTAAATCCTACTTTATAGGCGTTTATTTCTGCTTTTCTTTTATTTTCTAAAAAAAGTTCATCTTCTAAAGTGTGAGAAAGTTTTCCTTCAAAGAAAAAGCCGAAAAAGCCAAAAAATATAAAGAATACAAAAGGATATATTTTCCCATATTCAAAATAAGTCCAAAAACCGCTAAAACCTAGAAATCCAAATATTCCACACAGTCCCCAATATGAAGATACTGTTCTTGAATAGTTTTTGTCTTTAAAATTTTTAGAAAAGGCGTTTTTAAAGAAGATAACTGTTACATATAAGACATAAATAGCTATCAAAGCACCGACTATCAACATTGGTATATCCTTTATGGAAAATACATAATTAGACATATCCATGTTTTTAACCCAGCGTGCGTCGTTAAATAATAAAGAGTAAATTATCCCTGCAATCAGTAATATTACACACCCTACTCCCATAAAGATAACTTGTTTCATTTGTTTTTTTGTCATAATCATCCCTCTTTTCAATGTGATGTTTTTGTATCTTTATAAGACAAATATATCACTTAATATAAATGGTGTCAACAAGAAAATGATACAAATACATCTCATATCGTTTTTATATAATTTACTACAAATCAGATTTTGTCCCTTTCTTCCTCTTGTCTGCCACAAACAGTAAAGGAAAAGCCCTGTCAAGAGCCTTGCCACCATTGGTGGTGCTTTGCACTCTTTACTGGGCTTTTTGTTTGCTGTATCTTCTACAAAGAGGAAAAGGGTTACTCGTCCTCATCATCAAAATCGTTATTTTTCAATACTTCCCGTAATAATTCCATATCTTCTTTTGAATTGGGGTTTATCATTTTTACGACTTGATAAGGTGTCCTATATTTATGTCCCTCTATGCTTTCACCGAACATATCCATGCTGTATAAATCATCATAGTGGTCTAACAGTTTTTGAAACTTCAAATGCTGGATAAATTCTTTGATTGGATAAAGGTCGGACGCTACAATGCTTTTTCCGTTGATGTAGTCGGTAATATATTCCCGTAACTTTTTCAACTCATATTCCAGCCATTCTTCTTCGCTGTCAAAGAAGTTGTCATAATGCCCATGTTTTAATTCTGCATTTAGTCGTTCTTCAATTCTTAAAAACTGGCAGACTTCCTTTTCGGCTTGATTAACATACTTCCATTCTCCCGACAGTAATTCATTTGGGGTTACACCCAGCACGTCCATTATCTTTTCTAATGTATCAAAGGTAGGATAATTTACACCCCGTTCAATCTTGGAAAGGCTCTGCATATTGATACCGATTTTGTCCGCAAGTTCCT
>OIYE01000668.1_pt1 | contig 25485 bp, 19 predicted proteins | sample 1588091 | NCBI WGS metagenome assembly OIYE01 (sample SAMN03283265) | human gut metagenome | biome: human-associated habitat; material: feces | host: Homo sapiens | place: USA | collected 2013 | reverse complement strand
CTTTGGCAAAGTTGGTTCGGCTGTCCACCATCGTCAGCAGGATACCGTCTATCTGAAGCTTGGGATTGATCTGCCGCTTTACCTTGTTTACCGTAGAGAGCAGCTGTTCCAGTCCTTTGGCGGGCAGGTACTCCGCCTGAACGGGAATGATGATTCTGTTCGCAGCGGCCAGCGCATTGACCGTAAGCATACCCAGAGAGGGCTGGCAGTCGATGAGGATATGGGAGTATTGTCCCTTCAGCGTGTCCAGATATTGCCGCAAGATAGTCTCACGGCTCATGGCATTTACCAGGGATACCTCCATACCAGATAGCTGGATGTCCGCAGGCATCAGATCTACACCCTCTGGGTGGTGCAGGATACCCTCGCCGGGACGAAGTGGCTCGTCCATCAGGATACGCCCCATAGCGTCCGACAGCGTAAAGGGCAGCTTGTCCGGCTGGGGATTGCCCAGGCTGAGCGTCAGACTTCCCTGTGGGTCTCCGTCGATCAGCAGCACTTTCTTTCCGGCCTGTGCCAGTCCCACACCTAAGTTCGCGCAGGTCGTTGTCTTGCCCACACCGCCTTTCTGGTTGGCGATGGCGATGATTTGTGTGTTCAAATAAACCTCCTTCTACAAAAAATATCCCTATTTCGAAAAATAGGGATGAAAAAAGCCGCTTACTCAAATAAATGAATAAACGGCTATGTAAGAAATATTCGATTGTAAGTAAAGTTTTATATCACTGCAAAATAACGAAGTGCATCTTTGATTGCTTCTACCTTTTCTGGTGTCGGATGTTTCTTCGGCTGTTTCAGTTCTTCTACTGCATTAGGAGCATCATACATCGGCAAGCCTAAATCCCTTTTTACCTCCGCAATATATGCGGTATGTACTTTGAAGCCGTATTTCGCTTCTATGTACTCCTTAATCATTTTGTAGGTCACTTTTTCTTTGGGCTTGTACGCTTCGGCTCTTTTAGCAATACTATCTACCGGAATCTTGCCCTCGCCCTCTCCAAACTCCACATCAATGTGGATATAACTGTCGGCTTTTTTGTGGGACAAAAGAACTACCGTCTCTATATGATAAGTATTCGGAAACATATCCACGCAGCATATCTTCTCCACTCTATACCCTCTGTTCATAAATATCTGCAAATCCCTTGCCAGGCTTGTAGGTTTACATGAAATATAAACCATATTCTCAACACCATACTCTATGATTTTCCCAATAGCCTTCGGATGGATACCGTCTCGTGGTGGATCAAGAATTATATAATCCGGTTTTTCCTCTATCTCATCAAGCACCTTGAGGACATCACCTGCGATAAATTTACAGTTATCAAGACCATTAAGAGCTGCATTTTCCTTTGCTGCGCAAACTGCCTCCTCAACTATTTCGACACCTACTACTTCCTTACACACCGGTGCCATAAGCTGCGCGATGGTGCCGGTTCCGCTGTAGAGGTCGTAGACTGTTTTACCGTTTAGCGAATCCTTGTCATCTCCCAGGATAAACTCTCTCGCTGTCTCATAGAGCACCTCCGCTCCGAGTGAGTTGGTCTGGAAAAATGAGAATGGTGTGATTTTGAATTTCAGACCTAAGAGCTCCTCGTAGAAATATGAATCTCCGTAGAGCACCTCTGTGCCCTCGTTTTTGACCACATCTGCCACACTGTCATTTTTTGTGTGTAAAACACCCTTGAATCTGCCGTCATAGTGCCTGGTCAAAAGTTCATATCTAAAGCCTGCGAGCAGCTCCTCCTCGTTGAAGCCCTCTGTCTGTGTGCTAGTGACAAGGTCGACTATGATTTCACCGGTTTTTGTTGCCTTTCTGACAAGCAGATGCCGCAGATAGCCCTTATGAGTTTCTCTGTGGAAATATGGGATATTGTTTTTTGAAAAATAATCAAGTGTTGCCTTTAATATTGTCCTGAAATCCTCATCCACTATCTGACAGTCCGATACTGTCACAAGGTCATAAAAGCTTCCTCTTTTGTGCATGCCAAGCGCAAGAGGGCCATCCTTATACTCATCACCGAAGGAAAATTCCATCTTGTTTCTGTATTCACTCTTTTTCGGACTTCCATGTATCCCTATAAACTCATATCCTGACTCTTCCTCAGTGCCGATAGCATCCGAAATGAGCTTTTTCACCTGGGTAAGCTTCATATCAAGCTGCTTTTCGTAAGGCACTGTCTGATATGTACAGCCCCCGCACATTCCAAAGTGAGGGCATGGCTCTTCTGTCTCCAGAGGTGATTTCTCAATTACCTCCATGAGTCTGCCCTCTGCCCTTTGATGCTTTACTTTATTTACAACGAATTCCACCTTCTGTCCCGGAATTGTATTTTTCACAATTACTCTGTCGCCGTCATCTGTAACGGCTATTCCCTTGTTTGGGAAGTCTACTCTTTCTACGGTTCCTGTTCCTCTAAATCCTTTTTTCATGTAATTCTTATCTCTCTTTATACTTTATTATTCCTTTGTATGCCTGACTGCAAATGCCTTGCTTCACACATAAAGAAAAATGAGGACTACATATGTAGCCCCCATTATCTAAAAACGATTATTTCTCTTCTTTAGTCTTTGGTGCCTCTTTTTCCTCTTCAGCATCATCATCGTCTTCATCCTCGAAGAAATCATCATCGAATTCATCATCATACTCATCATCGAAATCATCTAAATAATCCGGTGTGAAAAACCTGTAGATACCATATGCCGCTGCTGCAACAGCAACTAATACACCAATGATGGCAAATATGATAACAGCCTTGGAAGGCTTCTTGTCTTCCTCTTCTTTTTTGAGAAGGTCATTAAGCTTTGCCATGCTGAGCTTCTCTGCAAGCTTGTTGTCCTTTAATAATTCTTCAACTTTACTCATAATTCAATCCGCTCCTTTTCCAAAAGTAATTGTCAAATGCTATTTGTTAAATCCATTATAGCATATTATATCCAATTTTCCTATAAAAATTACAATAATTTTAGTCAATTTTTTTCAATTTGGCAAATGAAGCAAACATCTTTTTGGTACCGGCCTTGTCAAAGTCCACAGTGACCTCATAATCCCTGCCGCCTTCTACAATTGCCATGACCTCTCCCGCGCCAAACTTGATGTGCGATACTCTGTCTCCTACCTTATATGAAAGGCCGCCGGTGGTATTGACACTGGCAAAAGACTTCTGGTTGCTCACAGGTGTATAGACAGGTGTCCTTGTACGCTGTGTATTAAAGGTGGTCGCATACTCTGTGCCGTATGTAGGTGTCTTTTTGAAGGCCTCCTTAGCCTTTCTGTACGTGCTCTGCGAATTTCTTTCAAGGTCATCATCACGGCGCTTTGGCTCATAAACCTCGCCTGCCATAAGCTCACGCGGAATCTCTTTCACAAATCGCGATACCTTGTTGAACTGTGTCTCTCCACGCACCATACGCATACGCGCCGATGTGATGGTAAGATGCTCCTTGGCCCTCGTGATACCAACATAAGCAAGACGCCTTTCCTCCTCTATCTCGCTTGTCGCATCATCACTCGTGATTGACATATAGCTTGGGAAAAGACCATCCTCCATACCCGCCAGATACACATTCGGAAACTCAAGTCCCTTAGCACTGTGCAGAGTCATAAGAACCACATAGTCGCTGTTTTCGTCAAGACCGTCTATATCTGCTACAAGCGCTACCTCCTCCAAAAAGCCACTGAGAGTAGGATTCTCCTCCCCCTGCTCGTAATCAACAGCCTTGTTTATAAGCTCATCAATATTCTCAATACGCTGCTCTGCTTCATCCGTGCCCTCTGCCTTCAGCTCATCGACATAGCCGGTCTCATCGATTATTGCCTGTATAAGCTGCGAAACCGAATCCATCTCGGCTCTCGCACGAAGTGACTGTATAAACATCACAAAAGGCTTTATCTTGCCTGCTGACCTCGCCATTCCCGGCACCTCATCGACATAGCGCAGTGCCGTATAGAAATCTATCCCCTTCTCAAGAGCATAGTCTGTCACCTTATTGATGCTCGTAGCTCCGATGCCGCGCTTTGGCACATTTATTATTCGCTTTACCGCAAGGTCATCATGGCCATTGTCAATAGTCTTTAAATATGCAAGGATATCCTTTATCTCTTTTCTGGCATAGAAATTCACGCCGCCGACAATCTTGTATGGGATGTTGGCAGCAATAAATTTCTCCTCGAAAAGACGCGATTGTGCGTTGGTTCGGTAAAGCACAGCACAGTCCTTATAGCGCGCCTCACCCTTTCTCACGAGTCTCGCTATCGAACGCGCCACATAATCCGCTTCCTCGAAGCCACTCTCAAGCTGTTCAAAGGTAATCCTGTCTCCGGCTCCGTTGTCAGTCCAAAGGCGCTTGTCCTTTCTACCCACGTTGTTGGAAATGACGCTGTTGGCGGCATCTAGGATATTCTGGGTAGACCTGTAATTCTGCTCAAGCTTTATGACCTTTGCATCTTCAAAATGCTTCTCAAAGTTTAAGATATTGTAGATATTGGCACCTCTGAACTTGTAAATGGACTGATCATCATCACCCACCACACACAGATTCTTATACTTCATGGCAAGAAGCCTGATAAGCTCAAACTGCACGGTGTTTGTGTCCTGATACTCATCCACCATGATATATCTGAAGCGCTCCTGATAGTAATCCAGCACCTCTTTATCCAGCTTAAAAAGCTCTACTGTCTTCACAAGCAAATCATCAAAATCGAGTGCGTTATTCTGCTTTAGGGCATTCTGATACTCCTTGTATACAAGTGCCTGCTTGCGCTTCACGAAGTCACCTGTGAAGCGGTTTTCAAACTCTATCGGATCAATCATCTCATCCTTTGCAGATGAAATGACATTTAAAAACATCTTTTCCTTATACATCTTGGTATCTATCTCAAGACGCTTGCAGATGTCCTTCATCAGAGCCTTCTGGTCGTCAGCATCATATATGGTAAAATTCGTGTCATATCCCAGCCTGTCAATATACCTGCGCAGTATACGCACACATGTCGAATGGAATGTAGAAACCCATATGCTTTCCGAACCATAGCCCACCATATCATCAATTCGCTCACGCATCTCTCCCGCAGCCTTGTTTGTAAAGGTGATTGCCATGATATTGTAAGGATTGACGCCACACTCATCTATCAGGTAGGCAGTCCTGTATGTAAGAACCCTGGTCTTGCCACTGCCTGCCCCCGCTAAAATAAGAAGCGGTCCCTCTGTGGTCAAAACGGCCTCCCTTTGCTGTTCATTCAACATATCTAAGTTCATCTGTTTTCCTCTCAATTCTCCAGTCTTATTACAGGCACACAAACCATAAATACAAAAATAATTTATTTACAGCATACCACAAACATATGTTTTGCACAACCCAATATGAGAAAATTCAAAAAAAACTTGTCATATAGTTTTCAATACTATATAATAAAAGCCTGAGGTGATGATATGGAGAATGACGTTAAAGAATTTTTATCAGAATTATTAAAGCAGCTTAAATCAATAGATTACATAAAGCCGGAGGATATACCAAATATTGATTTGTACATGGATCAGGTCACAACCTTCATGGACGAGCAGCTCGCTGCATCAAAGCGCTATGAAAGCGACAAAATCCTTACCAAGACAATGATAAACAACTATGCCAAAAACAATCTGCTTCCTTCTCCGGACAAGAAAAAGTATTCTAAGGAGCATGTGCTCACACTGCTTTTTATATATTATTTCAAAAATATATTGAGCATCAACGATATACGCTCGATTCTTAATCCGCTTACCGAGAAGTATTTCGGCAATGATGACGGATTTACGATGCAGGATGTCTATACTGAGGTTTTCAGCTTAGAGGCGGAGGAATCGCAGAAGCTCTTAAAGGATCTCGGCAAGAAATACAAGATTGCCGGTGAGACATTTGAGGATTTTCCTGATGAGGATCAGAAATTTCTTCACACATTCAGCTTTATCTGCATGCTGAGCTTTGATGTCTACATCAAGAAAATGCTGATTGAGCGCATGATTGACAATCTAAATGAAGAAAAAGAGGCTTCTTCCCATGAAAATACACATTCAGGAAAGGAAAGGAAAAAAACAGGCTCAAATTAATGAGCCTGTTTTTCTTTCCCCCTATGATAAACTAATCCTCTTTGTCAGAGCCATCCTCCATGCGTGAAAAAACCATATCATATCCATCGTTGCCGTAGTTTAATGATCTGTTCACACGGCTGATTGTGGCTGTGGAAGCCCCGGTCTTTTCTGCTATATCAAGATATGTCTTCTGCTCTCTAAGCATCTTTGCCACTTCAAATCTCTGTGATAGAGAAAAAAGCTCATTTACTGTACAAACATCCTCAAAAAATGTATAACACTCTGCTCTATCCTTGAGACACAAAATAGCATCAAACAAATGGTCTACTGCTTCTGTTTTAAGATTCTTGCTCATCGTGTTCTCCTTTTTCATGCGATTTATTTACATTTAATTTTAACATATTAAAGTTTTAAAGTAAACAGCTTTCTTGCAATTAAATTATGATATGTTATACTAATGTTACTATCGCCTAATAAATCAGAATGGAGTAAATTGAAAATGAAAAAAGTAGGATATTTCTTTTACACATTTGTCCCACTGCTTGCAGTTGAGGCAATTCAGACTATCGCCTTATTCTTTATGATGGGCATGGGAGTGTTTGGACAGGGTTTTGTCGGAAAGCTTGCTTTTCCGTCTGCAAACGTATCGGACCGCCTTGAAAAGACATTTACCTCTGTAAATTTTAACATGATGATTATGGTCATCTATGCACTCATTACCATTGCGATTTTTGGCATGTGGTACTATTCCAGATACGAAGGTAATTTTCTTCCATCCCCTAAGAAAACCTTCAATCCCATGATGATTGTGGCAATCGTCATACTCGTGCCGGGTACACAGTTTGCTGCCAATTTCATCGCTAACTTAACCGGCTACATCCGTCCCGACTGGCTGCAACAGTACAATAAGCTTTTTGAGACATCAGGCATCACAGATACCACCTTTGTGACAGTACTTTATTCTGTAATACTGGCGCCAATCTGTGAGGAGCTTATATTCCGCGGTGTAACCATGCGCTGTGCCAGAAAGGCTTTGCCATTTGCTCTTGCCAATCTGATGCAGGCTGCACTTTTCGGACTGTTCCATCTCAACTGGATTCAGGGCATATATGCCTTTGCACTTGGCATAGTGCTCGGATATGTGTGCGAACGCGGTGGCTCTATTTACTACTCTATGGGGCTTCATCTGCTTTTCAACCTTTGGGGCACACTTTCAGGATTTTTCCCTGATCCCGGTAATAGTGTAGTGGTCTTTGTGGTTGTGATTGTGGTTACAATTGTTTCACTGGTGGCCGGATTTGTACTGTTCAACAAAGGACGAAGAAAGCTCCCCATAAATTCTACAGGAATATAGACACGCCCGCCAGACTTACTATCATCATAATCATGCCGGCAAGCAGTACTCCAAGCATGACAGCGGCAACTGTTGACTTGAAATCCATATCAAGGATACTTGCCGCAAGTGTTCCTGTCCATGCACCTGTTCCCGGAAGTGGGATACCTACGAAAAGTAAAAGTGCAACAAACAGACCTCTTCCGGCCTTTGCCTGAAGCTTCTTACCACCCTTCTCTCCTTTTTCAAGGCAGAAGCTGAAGAACCTTCCAATAATTGGTTTGTCTGCTCCCCAGATGAGAACCTTTCTTGCAAAAAGATAAATAATTGGTACCGGAAGCATATTTGCAATGATGCAAACGATAAATGATGGCACTATCGGCAGCCCCATCACCTGTGAAACCGGAACTGCTCCTCTGAGTTCAATAAGTGGTACCATTGAAATTAAAAAGATGTAAATATATTTTTTTAACATGAATAATTCTCCAAAAATTTAATTAGTGTATGCATCTGCTCATCAGTTCCTATGGATATGCGCAGATAGTCGTTGATTCGCTCAGGTGAGCTGAAATGTCTGACAAATATATTGTCTGCCTTAAGGTCCTCAAAAAGCTTTGTTGCAGAAACATTTGCAGGCTTTGCAAATATAAAGTTGCTCTTTGAGTCACAGAATGTAAAGCCAAGTCTCTTAAGCTCTTTCTTTGTCCACTCACGTGTCTTTATGACCTTTGCTGTGGTCTCTTCAAAGTATGCTCTGTCTTTTACCGCTGCTGTAGCTGCTTCGATTGTGATTCTGTCCATTGTATATGAGTTGAACGAATATTTCACATCATTCAGATACTTGATAAGCACAGGACTTGCCATGGCAAAACCAACTCTTGAACCTGCCAGCGAGCGTGATTTTGAGAATGTCTGTACCACGATGACATTATCATATTTGTCAATGAGCGGCAGCGCACTCTCCCCGCCAAAATCTACATATGCCTCATCTACTACAACAATTACATCCTGATTGTGCTCTATTATGTCCTCTATCTCATCAAGAGGCATGAGCTTTCCTGTCGGAGCATTAGGGTTTGGAAATACTACTCCGCCGTTTGCCTTATAGTAATCTGACGGTACTATTGAAAAATCATCAGACAATGGAAGCTGCTCATAAGGAATTCGAAGCATATCTGCCCACACATCATAAAATGAATATGTGATATCAGGAAACAGTATCGGCTTTTTCGAATTGAAAAATGTCATAAAAATCATGGCAAGTACATCATCAGAGCCAACTCCGACAAACACCTTCGAGCTGTCTATCTTATAGAAATCCGCAATTGCATTTACCAGCTTATCAACCCTTGGATCAGGATACAGTCTTAAATCATCTGTATTGAAATTACTTAAAACCTCCTTCACTCCCGGCGCTGGCGGATATGGATTCTCATTTGTATTTAACTTAATAACACAGGTATTCTTTGGCTGTTCTCCCGGTGTATAAGGTACAACCCTTCGAATGTTATTTTCCCAGTCTCTCATTCTTTTCCTCCAAATTTAATTATATGTCAGCCCATACATATTACTGATTATTCAATTTTCTTCTCTGAAAAAACATGATATCAAACATAAAATCAGCGTTTTTATTCACTATAAAATATGCACCCAAAAAAATGCTAACAATTTAACTTTACCTCATTTACTTATGTTTGTAAAGGTTGTATATTACACTTAATCACTATTTTTTATATATATTTTTATCTATTTTTAATCAAGGGGGATTATAAATAATGACTAAAAATAATTCAAAGGATCTCACTGTAGGTTCTCCTACCGGGCTCATTCTGGGCTTTTCCCTTCCGCTGCTTCTCGGAATGCTTTTCCAGCAGGTTTACAGCCTTATGGATACAATAATCGTCGGTCGTTTTCTAAGTGTTTCGGCCTTAGCCGCAGTCGGCTCTACCGGAAGCATCTGCTTTCTCATCATTGGCTTCTGCCAGGGTGTGTGTGCCGGCTTTTCACTTCCAATAGCCCAGCGCTTTGGTGCCAAGGATGAAAAAGGACTTAAAAAATATGTAGGAAATGCAGGGATTGTGTCTGTAATTATCGCAATAATCATGACGGCACTCACTGTGCTTCTCTGCGGTCACATTCTGACCTGGATGAATACGCCAGGCGACATTTACGACCTCGCCTACCAGTATCTGATTGTCATATTTGCAGGCATTCCTGCCACAATACTGTACAATCTGCTGTCAGGATATCTGAGATCTCTCGGCAACTCGGTCATACCTGTTATTTTCCTTATAATCGCGGCTGTTCTAAATATCGGTCTTGATTTACTTTTCATTCTGGTATTTAACATGGGCGTGTTTGGAGCGGCTTTTGCAACCGTACTGTCACAGGGTGTATCAGGAATGCTGTGCATCATTTACATAGCAAAAAATGTACCTCTGTTACATGTTAGCAGAAATGATTTGGAGCTTGACTCTTCATATGTCAGAAATCTGATGATCATGGGACTTCCTATGGGCTTTCAGTATTCGATAACCGCTATAGGCATCGTAATACTGCAGACTGCCGTAAACGGCTTAGGCTCCATCGCAGTTGCCTCAATGACCGCTGCAAGCCGTATTTCAATGTTTATGGTGTGTCCATTTGACGCACTCGGCTCCACAATGGCCACCTACAGTGGACAAAATGTCGGCGCAGCCAAATTTGAACGTGTAAAGAAGGGGCTTATTTCAGCCTCAGTTATAGGATCGGTCTATTCGGTTTTGATTTTTGTGGCACTGCTGTTTATAGCCAACTATCTGATTTACCTGTTTGTATCACCAAGCGAAACAGAGGTTGTCGCACAGGCTCATCAGTTTCTGCTGATAAATGCATTTTTCTACATCCCGCTCGTTCTGGTAAACACAGTCCGTTTCACCATACAAGGCATGGGCTTTTCAGGTTTTGCAATGTTTGCAGGAGTAGCAGAAATGATTGCGCGTTCGCTCATCGGACTTGTATTTGTACCGATATTCGGCTTTTCTGCCGCCTGCTTTGCAAGCCCACTCGCATGGATTCTCGCAGATGCCTTCCTGGTGCCTGCATTCATCCACTGCCTGCATAAATTGCAGAAAGCAAAATCTAGTCAAGTTACAAGTCTTTAGTAAAAAGTCATTACCAATGATGTATTTAATAGTGTATTTAAAAATTAATTTATTTCACAACCTAAGGAAAGCACCGGCGAACATACTATATATTGAGCTTTACGAAGCAGCTTAGAAGCAGTTAGAATTATGTCCACCTACAACAATGCCCCAGCATGGACGCTGGGGCAAGGCGTTATGCGCCATGGACGGCGCATAAAAGCCGGTTGTGTCATGGTCTAAACACCCTAAATCATAATTCTTACTGCTTCTTAGCTGCCGTAGTACTTGCGAAATATATAGTATGGTTCGCCGGTGCTTTCCGCATTATAAAAAGATAATTGAAAATCTTATGCATTTACCGCATCTATAAATTTTTGGAACGCTACACGTCCCTCATCAGTGCACTTGTACACACCTGCACACTCAAGCACTTCTTTAAATACAAGTCCAATCTCCTCATTGATGATACCATCAATATTAGACTCATCAATCTTATCATACTTAGACATAAACTTAAGAGCCCAGTCAGCATGTGATGCAAGAGTCTCCGTCGAATGCAGATCCTTTCCTGTAAGGATTGCATCCCTAAGCTCTGCCATCTCACCTTTTAATCTGGCCGGAAGCACTGCAAGTCCCATTACCTCGATAAGTCCGATATTCTCCTTCTTTATGTGATGGAGGTGGGCATGCGGATGATATACGCCAAGCGGATGCTCCTCTGTTGTGATGTTGTTTCTGAGCACAAGGTCAAGCTCATAGTCTCCGTCACGACGTCTTGCTATAGGTGTAATAGTGTTGTGTGGCTCTCCATCTGTCTCTGCAAAAATAAATGCTTCTTCATCTGTATAGCCTCTCCATGCAAGAAGAATCTTATCTGCAAGGTCAATAAGCTTATCCCTGTCTGCTGACTTGATTCTGATAACAGACATAGGCCATTTTACGATACCTGCCTCAACATCCTCGTAGCCCTTGAATGTGATTTTTTTCTCTATCGGAGCCTTTGCCATAGCGAAGGTATAGTGTCCGCCCTGAAAATGGTCGTGACTTAAGATAGAGCCTCCAACGATTGGCAGATCTGCATTTGAGCCTACAAAATAATGTGGAAACTGTGTTACAAAATCAAGCAGCTTTCCAAATGTGGCACGCTCGATTTTCATCGGTGTATGCTTTGAATTGAACACGATACAGTGCTCATTGTAGTATACATATGGTGAGTACTGGAAAAACCACTGGCTGTTGTTTATTGTAACAGGGATAATTCTGTGGTTTTCTCTTGCAGGATGGTTTACGCGGCCTGCATAGCCCTCATTTTCCTTACAAAGCTGGCACTTTGGATATGCGCTCTGCTTTGCATTTTTAGCGGCAGCAATTGCCTTTGGATCCTTCTCAGGCTTTGAGAGATTGATTGTCACATCAAGTGTGCCATACTCTGTGTCTGTGGTCCATTTCATATCCTTCTTTATGCGCTGTCTTCTGATATAATTGCTGTCACAGCTTAATTTGTAAAAATAATCGGTTGCCGCAAGTGAAGACTCATTGTCGTATAAATCCTTAAAACGAGCTCTGATCACGCTTGGTGCATTTACAAGGCAGCCCATCAGCTTTGTATCAAAAAGATCCTTGTATACAATGCTGTTTTCTTTCATGATGCCATTGTCATATGCGTATGTCATCATATCCTCGAGTATACCCTCAAGCTTCTCCTCTGCCTCTTCCTGTGTCCATGCAGGCTGAGCCTCTACCTTTTCAAATGTCTCATCCTCGATATCGTCCACTCCGAGTACCTCAAGAAGTCTGTTTACTGTGTATACCTCATCAGCAGGATCAACAAGTCCTGTTGTAAGACCATATTTTACTAATTCTAATATTCTCTCCTGAATCATGTCATGCTCCTTAATCATTGTCGGGAAAAACCTGTTTATCCGTTACTGTTATTTCATATTGCTGATTTTATGCCAGACGGCTAGGTCCGTCTCCGATTGAAACAACATAAAACTCAGGTGTCTTTCCAACCTTCTCTTCATAGGCCTTTGTCAGGTTTGCCTTAAACTGATCAATAGCCTCGTCCTTTACTATGCTGACTGTGCAGCCGCCAAAGCCGCCTCCTGTGATTCGTGATCCGATAACACCCGGAATCTTCCATGCCTCATCAACAAGTACGTCAACCTCAGGACATGATGTCTCATAATCATCACGAAGTGATACATGTGAAGCATTCATAAGCTTTCCAAATGTCTCGATATCATTTTCCTTCAATGCCTTAACAGCCTTGATGGTACGCTGGTTCTCATAAACCGCATGCTTGCCTCTCTTACGTGCAACCTCATCCTTAATCGCGTCCTTATGAGCCTCGAACTCTTCATCTGTCAGGTCACCGAGAGTCTTGATGTCACATACTGTCTGTAAATCCTTAAGAGCCTGTGCACTCTCATTTCTTCTGTCATTGTAAGCACTTGTTACAAGGCTGTGCTTAACCATGCTGTTTGTAACCACGATCTTTGCACCGTCCAAAACGATTGGTGCATACTCAAAATCAAGAGTATTGCAGTCAAGGAAAATTGCATTGTCCTTTTTGCCCATTGCAGATGCAAACTGATCCATGATACCGCAATTACAGCCGTTGTAGTTGTTCTCTGAATACTGACCGATAAGTGCCATATCCTGATTTGTCACGTCAAAGCCGTAAATATCCTTTAACATATATCCTGTAACCACCTCAAGAGATGCCGATGAAGAAAGTCCTGAGCCGTTTGGAATATTTCCGAATAAAACAATATCAAGACCGCTTTCAAGCTTCATTCCTCGCCCCTCGAAGGCCCACATAACGCCCATTGGATAGTTTATCCAAAGTCCGTCCGGATCAGGTGTAAACTCATCAAGTGATGACTCAACCACACCCAGATTGTCAAAATTCATAGAGTAGAAACGAAGCTTCCTGTCATCGCGCTTTCTTGCTGCCATATATGTACCGATGGTAAGTGCACAAGGGAACACATGTCCTCCATTGTAGTCAGTGTGCTCACCTATCAGATTTACACGTCCCGGAGCAAAATATACTCTGATATCCCCATCTGCTCCAAAAAGCTCCTTGAATTTGTCTAATACGTTCTGCTGTATCATTTTTTCTTCTCCTTTGCTGATTGTATTTGCGTTAAATTGATAGTTAAAATATTTCGTTCTTTCTTTATAACTCTATTATAACTGCACATTTTTACATTGCAATACATCCGACTGAAAATGCAACATAACAAATCAAATCATGCAACAAAATTACATATGTTATTATTTTATTTTTTAAAATTCTTAATAACATCAAGTGCCGGCAGCACATTTCCATCATAGTCAAAGAGCGCCTGGTTTGCCCACTCATTACCGCATGGTCCCGGATCATTCATGTACTTAAGCGAAGCAGGTGTAGCCCAGCCTGAGCCCGGTACAGGAATCCACGCTGGCTCCCACCAGAAAAATCCTTTTCCGTGGTCATCCACCACATTTGCCACTCTGTTTAAGAAATCCTTTGTAAAGTCAGCCTGTCCCTCAATAGTCATAGGATAATCTATCTTCTCGACAAGCTCCGGTTTTGTCGCATAACCCTTGCGCTCAGAATCAGCAAGCTTCTCGTACTCCTGGTAGCTGTCCATTGTAAAGCCCATGGATACCTCAGCTATGATAAGGTCCTTATTGAAACGCTTTGCAATATCGTTCATATTGAACTCAAGCTGGTCAAGTGAGCCGTGCCAGAAAGGATAGTATGACAATCCGATATACTCAAACTCCTCTCCTCTTTCGATGAAGTTTGTAAACCATCTGACATAAAGCTCATTGTTTCCACCATTATCGAGGTGAATCATAATCGGAATATCAGCATTTACCTTGCGGCAGGCACGTATTCCGGCATTCACAAATTTTGCTATATTATCGTAGTTAGGTACCTTTCCCTCAGGCCACAAAAGTCCGTTTGAAAGCTCATTACCTACCTGAATCATTGTGACATTTACACCTGCCTCAATAATCCTTGTCAGATTTTCAAGTGTAAAATCATATACAGCCTGCTCCAGCTCGTCCACACCGAAATCCTTCCATGCCTTTGGCTTAATCTGCTTTCCTGGATCTGCCCAAAAATCACTGTAGTGGAAATTCAAAAGCACTCCAAAGCCTGCATCTGTAACCTTTTTTCCGATAGCGATAGTTTCAGCAAGGTCATTGTTACCCGCACCGTAAGGCTCTCCATCCTCTGATTTTGGGTCGTTCCACAGACGAAGACGGATTGTGTCAACATCATGCTCCTTCATGATGTCAAGAATATTCTTCTCCTTTCCATCCTCGTAGTATTTTGCTCCGCAGCGTTCCAGCTCGAGCAAGGTCGATAAATCCATACCCTTAATAAATTTTGACATTTTAATTCTCCTTAATTCTTATATCATTTATCCTTATATCATTTATTTACACCATGAGAGCAGTCCCAGTAGTAGTCCCTGCTCTCAAAAAATGCGTAATAATATTCCTAACAACCTTAAAATGCTAGATTCCGCGGAAACAGAATGTGAATTCCATTTTCTCTGAGACATCAAGCAGGTACTCCGGATGAGTATGTGAGCCCCAGCTGTCGTCTCCGCCTACACCCATCTGCTTCTTTGCCACACGGACAACAGTATAGTGTACAGGTGGAAGCTCAAAGTGATGTGCAGCATTTTCCAGCTCATGTGGTGTATATGGCAGTGCCGAGAACGAAAGCTCATCACCAAAGAACAACATGCCTCTGCCCTTCTTATCCATTACCTTTGCATATCTTACTCTGCACTTGTTGCCGCTCTCCTGCGGAACGAGATACTCGGCAATGTTGTCTGCCACTTTATTCTCGTATACACCATACTTTCCGCCATGCTGTCTGTCCTCGTATGTCTCCTGTGGTCCGAGTCCGTACCATTTCACTGTATCATAATCGGCATCCAGCTTGAACATCATGCCAAACTCCGGCATATCGCCAAGCTCCTTTACAGGGTCATATGACAGAGTTGTCTCGATTGTTCCATCACCAAACACCCTGTATGTCACCTCGCATGAGCTCTGCGGTGTGGTAGGCATGAAATAAGTGTATGTGATGGCGATATTGTTATCATTTTTTTCTACCCTTGGTGATGTATCTGCAAAGCGCTGATTCTGTCTGGTGGTCACATACATGCTGGCAATCTTCCACTGTGCATAGCGCTGTGGCATCATGTTGCCGGAATCATTGTTGGTAGGTGTTCTCCAGAAATTCGGCAGTGGGATAGTATTTGGAAGCATCTCGACGCCACCGTATACATATGAAACCATTCCCAGATTCATTCTTGAGAAAAGTGCCTTAAAGTTCTCACCTCTTACAAGGATATTTCCGTTTCCAACAACAAGCTCAACTGATTTGTCGCATGAATACTCACTTACAGGCTTCTTTATCATATGCTGTCCGAATGCAATCTCATATCCTGCCTTTTCCCAGATGGTGTTTTCCTTCAATACAAATGATACGACAATACAGTACTCTTTTTCCACATCTATCATGGAATTTTTAAGAGTCACCGGCACCTCATAGCTTGCCCTATCCATCGGTGGAACAGATATCTGAAGCTTTGTCCTGTAAACCTCCTCACCGTCTGCAAGAAGAATTGCAAAAGCATCAAAAACCGATGTATTTACAAAGAGATTTTTGTTTGTGACTGTAAAGATGTAGTCGCTGTCAAAATCAACCGAGATATTCTGATAATTGAACTTCACCTCCTGCATCTTTGGAGAAGCCTCTCTTTCTCCGCCGTAGCAGATGCCGTTTCCGCTGAAATCTCCATCTGTAGGCCTGTCGCCAAAATCTCCGCCATATGTGAGGAACCACTTGCCGTATCTGTCCTTTTTGTAGATTGACTGGTCAATATAATCCCAGATAAATCCACCCTGATATCTAGGCTCGCGGTCTGTAAGCTCTGTATATTTGTGCATAGCACCGCAGGAATTTCCCATTGCATGTGTATATTCGCAGCAGATAAACGGTTTCTCAGGATGCTCTGCCAGGAATTTTTCAATGCCTGCAGCCGGAGTATACATCTGGCTTTCCATGTCGCTTGTGTCATTATAGCTTCTATCGCTAAATACTCCCTCATAATGAACCAGACGATGCTTATCAAGCTGTCTGAAAAGCTGTGACATCTCATATATGGTCTTGCCGCCAAACGACTCATTGCCGCATGACCAGATAAGGATTGCCGGATGATTTTTATCCCTCTGATAGCATGAGTTGGCACGGTCCAGCATCATTTCTCTCCACTGTGGCTTGTCCTTTGGCACAACAAAGTCAAGGTCAACATAGCCCTTATTATATGCCTCCCATGTGCCATGACTCTCAAGATTGTTCTCAGCTATCATATAGATTCCATAAATATCGCAAAGCTTATAGAGCATGGAATCATCAGGATAATGGCTTGTTCTTATAGCATTGATATTGTTCTTTTTCATTGTGACAATATCCTTTATCACCTCATCACGGTTTGGCACACGGCCTGTTATTGAGCTGAACTCATGGCGGTTTACACCCTTAAATACAATACGCTTACCGTTTAGCTTCATGAGTCCGTCTACCATCTCAAATCTTCTGAAGCCTGCCAGCTGGCTGATAAACTCAGTCTCATTTCTATGCGTATCTTTAACTATAATTTTAACCTCATACAGATTCGGCTTTTCAGCACTCCATAACAGAGGATTTTTCACATTACATGAGCCCTCGCAAATTTCCTTATTCCTAAGCTCTATATCAAACTCTTCCAATAAAAGTTTTGCCCTGTCATATTTTTCCACAGACAAATCGCCCAGCTCATAAAGCTTTACACTTGCAATACCATCACCATCTGCCTTTATTGACACACTAAGTGTGCCCTCGTCAAAGGTATCATTAAGTGTAGGAACAACTGACAGATCCTCCACATGTGCACAAGGAACAGCATACAAAAATACATCTCTGAAAATGCCTGAAAATCTGTAAAAATCCTGATCCTCACACCAGCTGCTTGATGTCCATTTCCATACCCTGACCGCAAGCTTGTTCTCACCCTCAATAATATAATCAGTCAGCTCGAAATCAGACGGATCAAATGTGTCCTCACTGTAGCCGACATAGTGTCCATTCAGCCAGAGTGCAAAACCGCTCTCCACTCCCTGGAACGAAATACACACCCTCTTGTTCTTCATATTCTCAGGGATTGTGAAATACTTCACATAGCTTGCAACCGGATTAAAAATCTCAGGTACCTCGCCCGGCTTTATAGACTCATCAGCCTCCCACGGATATGTGGTATTCGTATAGATTGGCACGTCATAGCCTTCCATCTGGATATGTGCCGGAACCCTGATTTCATCCCAGCCTTTGCAATCATAGTCAGCTGCCTCAAAGCCACAAGGAGCCAGGGACTGATTCTTTGCATATGCAAACTTCCATAAACCGTTCATATCATATCTCAGGCTTGATTTTCCTTTAATTTTCTCCAGTTCATTTTTATAGCACACATGATCCGAATGAGCCGCAAGTCTGTTCTGCTCAAATATTTCCGGATTCTTAATGATATTTGAATCAAAATTACTCATATTTTATACACTCCTATCTACTGTATTTATTATTTGATACATGTCTGTTTTAAACACAAAGCCTCTTATAAGACGAAGGCAAATAATAAATATTATTTGCCTTCTTGATTTTTAACAATATTATTTTACTTTTATTTAACAGATCCTGTAATTCCCTCTGCAAACTGCTTCTGGAGCACAAAGAATACGAGCATTGTAGGGATGGAGCAGAAAAGAACGCCCATCATCAGTACACCGTAATCTACTGTATATCCTGCTGCGAGGTTTGCAATAAGCATTGGCATTGTGATAGCATCAGGCTTATTGAGGATTACCTTTGGCCACAGGTATGAGTTCCATGCATTCATGAATGTGATAACTGCAGCTGCTGCATATGTTGATTTCTGTACAGGCATATACATCTTGAAGAAAATACCAATCTCACTGAGTCCGTCAATTCGTGCCGCCTCCATTATATCGACTGGGAAGTTTCTCGAATTCTGTCTGAACATCATGATGAGGAACGGCGTTGAAATAGCCGGGAGCATGAAGCCCCATACCGTATTTATAAAGCCGAGCTTTGACATCATCTTGAACAGAGGAATAAGTGTAGCTACCTGCGGAATCATCATGGCAAGAAGTAAAACTGAGAACAGCTTATCCTTTGCCTTGTCATGATAGAGCTCAAAGCCGTAACCGGCAAGTGAGCAGACAAGCAGTGCTATAATTGTCTGAACTGTTGCATTGATAAGTGAGTTTTTCATTCCAAGTGCAACGTTCTGTGATGCAAACAGTTTCTTTAAGTTCTCAAGGGCATAGCCACCAAATGCAATTCTACCTCTTGCAATGTCAATAGACTTGTTGGTCGCTGCCGATATCATCCAGAAAAACGGAAATACTGAGATGAACGAAACTATTACAAGAAAAATGTATGAAGGTATAAGCCTTTTTTGTATTGATGATCCATGTTTTTTCTTAGTCACGCTTGTCACCTACTTTCAGATTGATAAATGCCAGTATAGCAACCATGATGAATACGATAACAGACATTGCTGATGCATATCCAAAGTTTGCAACGCCTTCACCAAACGAGCCGTTATAGATATAATGTGACATGGTGATTGTCGCATTTGCAGGTCCACCCTTTGTCAGGTTTACAGACTCGTCGAAGAGCTGTAATGTACCGTTTATTGACATGATGGTTGTCATAACAATTGTAGGTCTAAGAAGAGGAACCGTGATAGACCAGAAGGTTCTCCAGCCGCTTGCTCCATCTATCTTTGCCGCCTCGTAAACAGAATACTCAATATTCTGGAGACCTGCTAAAAAGAACACCATATTATATCCTGTCCATCTCCAGATAAGAGCTACTATGATAATAATCTTAGCACTCCAGCCTGTACCAAGGAAGTTAAAGTTATTCTCTAATATTCCAAGTTTAACAAGGATTGTATTGATAAGTCCCTGTGTTGCAAAAAGCGATTTAAAAATCAATGCATATGATACGAGTGATGTTGCACATGGTAAAAATACACATGTACGGAAAAGTCCTTTAAATTTAAGATGCTTGTTGTTAAGTAACTGTGCCAGTAAAATTGCCAGTACAAGCATGATTGGAACTTCGATAATTAAATATAGGAATGTGTTTCCGATAGATCTCTTGAAAACCGCATCCTGAAACATTCTTGTGTAATTGTAGGCAAATGGATTAGCCCACTGCATATTTGCACTTGAACCGGTTTTAAATGATGTAATAACAGCCTGGATTATAGGCCAGAAGCTCATTATGAAAATGAGTATTGTTGCCGGAGCCAGATACATCCAGCCGGCTGCCCTTTGTTTACCGGTTATGCTCATTCCTTTTTTCTTATTTTTCACTGTAAAGGCCTCCTAACTATAAGTCTTTGAGAAAAAACAGGGAGCCATTTAATGGCTCCCTGTACATTTGCCATCAAGCTAACAGATTAAAGTCCCATTGTGAATTTAAGGTCATCCTCTGCTGTCTTTATCTCTGAATCGATATCTGCACCATTCTGAGTAATATTGATAAGTGCTGTAGCAAGCTTCTTACGTGCATCGTAGTGGAAATCGCTCTGCTCGATTATCTTAACATTTGCACCCATCTCAACGATCTTAGCGTAAATTGGCTGGTTGTTGAAATACTCAACACCCTCGTTGTAAACCTCTGACTTGCCTGCAGGTGTATATGTAGTGATAACACCACCATTCTTAAGAGCATTGTCATATGTCTCAGATACACCCTTGTCTGTATAAGATCCGCCACCGAATGTATATGCTAAGAATTTCTTAGCAAGGTCTGCCTGCTTGCAGTTGCTTGTGATGTAAAGTGAAGAACCACCGTTTGATGCATAGCCTTCACCACCCTCAAGTGTTGGAAGAGATGTAATCTCCCACTTTCCACTGTTGTCTGTAACCTTCTCGATTGTAGGAATGATCCAGTTTCCGTTCATAACGCCTGCAACCATGTCTCCCTGAATAACCTGATCTGTGTAATCTGACCAGTTATTTGCAAGGTAAAGAACATTGTTGTCGATCATATCCTTAAGTACCTGCATGATTTCTTTTAATTTAGCATTGTCTACAAATTTTGGCTTGCCATCCTTGAACTGTGACTCACCCTCTGCCTGAAGCATCATGTAGAATAAATCGTTTCCGTCTCCATCCATGCAAAGTAAGTATTTTCCTGTCTTCTCGTATACTTTCTTACCTACCTCGATGAAATCCTTCCAAGAGATACCTGTCATATCATCGATTGTGTATCCTGCCTGCTCAAGAAGATCTGTTCTGTAAGCAAAGATTACTGTTCCGTTATCAACAGGGAATCCAAAGTGCTCTCCGTCGATTGTAGAGAATGATAACTTCTCCTGACTGAAATCATCCCACTTAACATCTGCATCATTTGCTGATACCCATGCATCAGGATAATTTGTATGGTACTGCCGGAAGTAGTGATCCTGGAATAATACGATGTCAGGAAGTGTACTGTAATCCCCAGCTGAGCCTGCTGTTGTAATTGCTGTCTCAATGTCAGATGACCCTGACTGCTCCTCGATATTGAGTACAAAATCAGGATCTACATTTTTCTTGTAATCCTCTGCTGCTGCTTTGAGTGCCGGAATATTGAAGTTTGGATCCCAGGCCCAGGCTGTAAGTGTATGGCCGTCATCTACTGTCTCTACCTTCTTACCTGTCTTTTCTGTGCCATCTCCTGATGAAGATGAGTCTCCACATCCGGCTGCAAGTGAGGCAACCATTGTTGTTACGAGTAATAATGAAACTACTTTCTTTTTCATTTTTCTTCCTCCCTAATAAAAATGATGTTTCTGCAATACTACGTTTACAATTCATTCATAATCATATTATTTTAATTGGGCATTTTGACTACGAATATTTGTCCGTTTCTTGATTACATAGTCATTATAACCATATACGTTGTTTCTGTGTTAACAAATTCCACACAATTATATGCATATTCAAACATAAATGTACAAAAATATGCGAAAAGACATGTTTTCTACCATCCCTTTAGTGCAGATATCCTAAAATTGAGTAGTTTATGCTCATAATTTTCAGGATTTATCTTCCACTGATATGGCGAAGTGTTCAAAAATTTGCGGAAATTACGGTTAAAAGTTGACTGGGTTGTAAATCCACATTTTTGTGCAATAAGCTCCATCGGCTCATTTGTCTTTTTCATAAGCTCGCACGCCTTCTGCACTCTTATCAGATTCAGATACTCCATAGGCGGCATATTGATATATGATTCAAACAGTCTCCTGAAATGAGTCTCACTCATATTGCACAGTGACGAAAGCTCCCCTGCCTTTATTGTTTCACTGTAATGCTTATTCATATAGTCAAGCGCCGTGGCTATCTGTGACATATTAGTGCCCTTTACGACATCATTATCTTCCTCCGGCAGCTCATCATACTTGCGCAGCAATTCAATTACAATTCCCTGCACAAGAAGCTTTATTGTTCTCTGGGAATATTCCTTGTGCTCATTAGTTTCCCTAATGATGGAATTTATATATCCGGCCACAACCGGGCTTTGGTATACATTGGTCATAAATGCTTTTTTTGAGATGGTCGAAACTGCATCATTCTGGAATGCCGCATTGTTTGGAAACATTTCTTCTATCACAGAGCGCAGGTCAATGAAAATATACTCCCAGAAATTTACCACCTCACCATAGCTGACTGTAACATGCGGAAAATTCTCAGGTATAAATGTGATATCGCCGTCATGATACTGGTAAATATCCTCATCCAGATACATATTTCCATCTCCCTCGCGGCAGATGCCGATTTCAAGCAGATTATGGAAATGCAGGTGTAATTCATCATGACCATACACTCTCTTCCATGATTCTCCACACAGCACAAGTGCAGATTCTCCCTGTGGCAGCTCATAAAATCTGAATTCCATCGTGTCTTTTTTTCTTTTCGCCATATATACTCTCCTTTGTAGCGAAATGCAAAATACGCTGCTGCTATTATAGCAGCAGCGTACTAATCACTACTTTAATCAAAATCGAACTTGTCGAATCTCTTGTACATAGCCTTGTACTTCTTGCGGACATCCTCGTTGCCCTGAAGTACCTCTTCCTCTGTACCTCTGAACTGACAGCGGATGCAGCTATAAATACCTGTTTCCTTATTATAGAACATATCAATATCAAGATCCCTCATAAAACATAAAGGACATCTGTAATTTAATTTGCCTTTTCCAAGTTGAGCCATGTTGCAAATACCTCCTTGTCTTTAATCTGTTTCTTGTAACCAAGCTTGAACATTGGAGAGAATGCATATCCTTCCTCAATGTATCCCTCTGCCTTTGCAGATGGTGTGAGTGAAACCTTTGTCTGAATTGCAGGAATTACTGCGCTTACTGCAGTTGCTCCGTCAAGCTTTGCATCACGACACTTGTACTCATAATTGATGCTCTGTGGGTTTTCTCCCTCACATGTAAGTGTGATGCCTGTCATATCCTCAGGATACTCTGTTGTTCCGTAGCATGCTGTGATGTACTCATCGAGATAAACCTCTGCATTTGGATCACTCATGCTAAGGATATTACGCTCAATCTTGATGTTTGATGAGCCCTCCTCAAAGTATTCCTTTGTCTGAAGAGTAAGCTTAACATCATAAAACTCAATATCTACAGGATCAAGTGTAAGGATTCTTGTCTTCTTGCCATCAATAACTTCCTCTGAAAAATGGCTGTGTGTAGGACAGAGACACAGGTCAACCTCCTCACCGTTGTGTGAAAGCTTGGCACTTCTTACTGTTCCAGCTCCTGCATAGTGTGTAAAGTATCCTGCTCTATATTTCTCCTGAATAAGGAATGGATAAGATGCATCCTGTACATGCTTTGTTCCGATTCCTACCGGCCACTCAAGCTTTGCAACGTATGGACGAAGGTCTACGATTGCTCCACCCTGATCCATGTTTACGCATGCTCTCATGTATGGGTCACAGTACCAGAAGAGCTGCTTGTCTGAGCCGTAAAGGATATCTCTCCATGGTGCACACTCAGGCTCATTGTAGTTACCTGCGTTGACACCCTTCTTCTCTCTGAAGTAATCAGCAAACTCTGACATTGTCATGTCGATGAGCTTACCCTCTTTCTTTAACTTGCCATAGTAATTACAGCCGTCTGTGTATGACTTTAAGAGAAGCTCATATGGCTGCTCCCAGCGTCCCATCTTGTTCATCCAGCCAGGTCCTACGAACATCATGTTGTATGAATATCCGTTATTGTATTTTGCAAGGTCTCTGTACTGGTCGATGAGGTTGTAAAGATATGGATACTCCCATGTCTTTGTATCATAAATCATTCCACGAAGCACGTTCTGTGGATGTGTTCCGAAGTTTGAGCCGTTTCCGTCATAGCATGCAATAAGGTCACGTGAGAGATGTGGAATTGCTACGATTCCGCTATCCTCTTCCTTATTTGCTGCTGGCGCATGTGTGTTCTGCTTTGATGGAATCCATGGTGCCCATGGGCCTCCGTCAAAGAGTGTGTACCATGAGTTGTTACATGTGTGGTATGCCTTAGGGCCCTCCTCCCAGCATGTTGCAACTGCACATTTTACCATTGGGTATTTTTCTTTTATGTAGTTTGTAAGGTCTGCATCCATATAGTAAGAGCCTGTTGACTCAGGATAGAAACCGAATCTGTCATGGAATTTCTCGAAAACATCATTTACGATAGCTTTCTTGTCCTCCATTGAGAACATCCAGATACAGAAATCCTTTGTCTTATACTTCTCTCTAAACTCCTCACATGGAAGTCCAAGGAGTGAAAGTGCTATCTCATCACCGTATTTCTCGTGATCCTGCTTTGCAAGCTCTACTGCCTCATCATTAAAAAGTGAAGCATATGTCATCTGGATTGTTGTTTTGAGTCCCGCCTCATGTGCAAGTCTCTGCTGTGTCTTGAAGATGTCGAGTGACTCTGTGATAAGCTTCTTATCTCCAATATCCTCTTCTTTTCCCTGTCCTGTCACTGTTGCTGAGTACTCAGGCACCATCTCAGGGCGGTGAATGATGTTAACAATAAATTTGTCCATCCGTTGTTTCCTCCATTTGCTTGTAATTTAATTTATTTCTTAGGTGCGTTTTTTTCGCGCAACCGTTTGTTCTGAACTTAGTATATTACAGCATTGCGATTATGTCAATGTGCAATTTCGACATTTTTTAACTTTTGTTTTCAAGCATTTTTCACAAACAAGGGATTGGGTGCGCGTTTTTTACGCGCAACTTTTGCGCATCAATCGTAGGTCGGTACGTAAGCCGGGGACTGTTGGGGACACGCACTTTCGCCCTCGCTACGCTTCGCGACTAAGATTCTGTACGAAATTATGCTCTTAGGTTTTCTATGCACGACGAAACCGTCGAAACTTATACAAATGTATATGCTAGATGGTTTGCTATAATCTCACAGTTTATAGTTACTGCTTCATTGTGTACGCTTTGGCGGTTACAAATGACACGCTACTCACAAGTTCTAGTACACTCCACAGTAGTTAATTCTCAACTAAGCCATCAATACATGTCTATAAGTCCATTTTTATGAGGCTTTACGGCTGGGTTTTTGGAGCTGTTTTTGGGATTTTTGCAGTTTCAGCTACTTTTTGCCAGGTCTTTTCCGGCTTTCTGGCTGGGTTTGGGTGCTGTTTTGGTGATTTCTGCAGTTTCAACTACTTTTTCTCGGGTTTTTTCCGGCTTTTGGGCTGGGTTTGGGGTGCTGTTTTGGTGATTTCTGCAGTTTCAGCTACTTTTTGCCGGGTCTTATCCGGCTTTTGGGCTGGGTTTGGGGTGCTGTTTTGGTGATTTCTGCAGTTTCAGC
>OIYE01000620.1_pt1 | contig 27191 bp, 24 predicted proteins | sample 1588091 | NCBI WGS metagenome assembly OIYE01 (sample SAMN03283265) | human gut metagenome | biome: human-associated habitat; material: feces | host: Homo sapiens | place: USA | collected 2013 | reverse complement strand
CCACTTCCGACTACTCTATTCTCCCCAGCATAGCTGGGGGATTAGACTTTTCATTTAGCCAAACCAGCAGGAGCATGATGGAAAATACCCCTTTCCGTCATGCTCCATTTTTTACTTAATTCCGAGAATTCCACTAATCCGCTCTTTCGAAAGCCCCGCGCCGATTACAATCAGCACTTCCTGGCTCTCCGGCACTGCCTGGAATGTCATCTGTTCCCGCGTCGCATTGATTTCGCTCCACACAGTTTCGCCCGTCTTTACAATTCCTTTGATCCGGAATACATTGCCGCATGATGGATCCGCAAAGATTGCTTCTGCTGCCTTTTTCAGCGCTTCTTCCGTAATCTTCGGCTCCAGAAAGCAGAGCGAATCAAATGTCTGCTGCTCGCCGAAATCCAGCTTCCGGTAATCCTCCGAACGGTAACTGCATTCGGAGAGCATTTTGAAATCATCCTCTGTCAGATCATCCCAGTTTTTCTGTAAAATTTCTGCATCAGAAAACTGTCTTCTGCAGCCTGCCTGCTCGAGCGTGCGGTTCAGATGGGCAATCGTTTCTTCTTTCTTTTCCTCCGAAACATTCTGTACTTTGCTCAGCACGATTTTACCAGCGTTCGCCGCCTCGGAAGCCAGCAGATACTCTTCTTCCTCCGACAGCTTCTCATCGAGCCCGGCATCCAGAATCGTGATGACGCTTCCCGCCTCATACCAGCGGTTCAACGGCTCGTCGTACAGCGTGTCAAAGAACTCATCCACATCGTAAATCCCCGACGGTTCCACGAGAATGCGGTCGTAGCCGCTCATGCCCATCGAGATCAGTTTTGTGCGGAACCGTCTGCGGTGTGTCTCTTTGTCGCATCCGCCGGAAATCATCTCCAGCTCGCACTGATCGCCGCGCAGTTCCTGCAGAAGCAGCATATCCACATTGACTGCCCCAAAATCATTCTCCAGGATGCCGATGTTCTTTCCCTGTGCCATCAGATACTTTGCGTACTGTTTCAAAAAAGTCGTCTTCCCTGAGCCAAGGAAGCCTGTAATCAGATCAATTTTAATCATTTCTGCTGTCCTTTCTGCTGTCTTTTTCCGTCTGCGCCTGCGGAGCTTCGAACACTCTATTTTCGTCTGCGCTCTTTGCCGGTAAATGTATCGATGTCTATGCGCCATACGGCAACGCGCTCCACCATCTCCGGCAGAAAAGCGATCTTCGCCTCCGGTGCGATATGCGCCATGATTTTTTCCAGGCCTTTCTTCTTTACCTCCGGATCTGTCACCTCCGTGATGGTTCCGTTTCCCATGATACTGCGGTACGCATAGGAATACGCACACGTATAGTCACCTGTAATCACTTCATGGTTGTAATCCATCTCCACCGCCACGCGCGGATCCGCTGCAAATGCAGCCGCCTTCCGCCCTTCTTTTGCCCCATGCAGGTACAGACAGACGTGAAGAGTTCCATCTTCTTCCCGGACATCATATCCATAATTCATCGGCACGATAAACATGCCTTCCTCATCCATCGCCCCGATCCGCACAACCTCGCAGCTTTCCAGAATTTCTCTTAAAATTTCAGGATCTGTAATCTCCCGCTTTTTTAAACGCATTTCACGCATCGCAATCACACCTCTCTTATTCGCAGCTATTTATGATATGGCTCCCCGCAGTTAATGCGGTAGCTCCGGTAAATCTGTTCCAGCAGAATAACCCGCATCAACTGATGCGGAAATGTCATTTTCGAAAAACTGAGCGCATAGTTTGAACGCTTCAGAACTTCCTCGCCAAGCCCTAAGGAACCACCGATCACAAAAATAATATGGCTCGTTCCCTGCACGCCGAGCGTATCTATTTTCTGGGCCAGCTCCTCGGATGTGAGCTGTTTTCCCTTAATTTCCAATGTAATCAGATAAGCGTCATCCCGGATATATTTGAGAAGGCGCTCTGCTTCTTTATTTTTGATATTCGTCTCTACGGTTTCACTCGCGTTGTCCGGCGTTTTTTCATCCGCCACCTCGATAATTTCCAGCTTTGCATAGCGGCTGAGGCGCTTCGAATACTCGGCGATCGCATCCCGCAGATATTTCTCTTTTATTTTTCCTACTGTTAATATCGTAATTTTCATTCTGTAATCTTAAAACCCTTTCGGATATCTGTCAAAAACACCAAAAGCCATATAGATCACTTTTTGTCCGCGTCTATATGGCTTTTAGTTTAGAAAAGCAATGCCTTATGCATTTTTGCTTTTGATATACTCATCAATTCCTTTAGCTCCGGCTTTTCCGGCACCCATAGCAAGGATAACGGTTGCTGCACCTGTTACAGCGTCACCGCCGGCGTAAACGCCCTCTTTGCTGGTCTTTCCGGTTTCTTCCTCAGCTACGATACATTTTCTTCTGTTGACATCCAGACCGTAGGTGGTGGAAGAAATCAGCGGGTTCGGGGAAGTACCAAGAGACATGATAACTTCGTCTACTTTAATTTCGAACTCAGATCCTGGAATCTCAACCGGTCTTCTTCTTCCGGAAGCGTCCGGCTCGCCAAGCTCCATACGGATGCAGCGGATACCGGTTACCCAGTCTTTGTCGTCGGTCAGAATTTCTACCGGGTTGGTCAGAAGGTCGAAGATGATACCTTCCTCTTTTGCATGATGAACTTCCTCTGCACGGGCCGGAAGCTCTGCCTCAGAACGACGGTAAATAACGTGTACCTCTGCGCCGAGACGAAGTGCGGTTCTTGCAGCGTCCATAGCTACGTTGCCGCCGCCGACTACAGCAACTTTCTTGCCGTGTGCGATCGGGGTATCGTAATCATCGCGGAATGCTTTCATCAGGTTGTTTCTGGTCAGGAACTCGTTTGCGGAGAATACGCCGTTTGCGTTCTCACCCGGGATTCCCATGAACATCGGAAGGCCAGCACCGGAACCGATGAATACTGCTTCAAATCCTTCGTCTTTTAACAGCTCGTCGATGGTAACGGATTTTCCGATGATAACGTTGGTCTCAATTTTAACACCGAGAGATTTTACGTTCTCGATTTCAGCGGCAACTACTTTGTCTTTCGGAAGACGGAACTCCGGAATACCGTAGCTTAATACACCGCCGGCTTTGTGAAGTGCCTCGAAGATGGTTACATCGTAGCCAAGTTTTGCAAGGTCTCCTGCGCAGGTAAGACCTGCAGGGCCGGAACCGATAACCGCGATCTTGTGGCCGTTTTTCTCTGCTGCCGGAACCGGTTTGATACCGTTTTCTTTTGCCCAGTCAGCAACGAAACGCTCCAGTTTACCGATGGAAACAGCGTCGCCTTTGATTCCGCGGACACATTTGCCCTCGCACTGGCTCTCCTGCGGACATACACGGCCGCAGACTGCCGGGAGTGCACTGGACTCACCGATAATTTTGTATGCTTCCTCGAAGTTTCCTTCTTTTACCTGTGCAATGAATGCCGGAATGTTGATATTAACCGGGCATCCTGTGATACATTTTGCATTTTTACAGCCCAGGCAGCGCTGTGCTTCTTCTACTGCTTCGTCTTTGTTGTATCCAAGACATACCTCGTCAAAATTTGTGGCACGTACCTTCGGCTCCTGCTCACGTACCGGTACTCTGTTTAATCCCTTTGCCATTATTTGTCACCTCCGCACTGGCCGCATCCACCGTGATGGGTTGCGCCTTCCTGGTATCTTAAGAGAGCTCTTCCCTCTTCTGTCTTATACATCTGCTGACGTTTCATAGCCAGGTCGAAGTCTACCAGATGACCGTCAAACTCCGGTCCGTCTACGCAGGCAAATTTTACTTCATTGCCTACCATTAGACGACAGGCACCGCACATACCGGTTCCGTCTACCATGATCGGGTTCATGCTGACAACGGTCGGGATGTTCAGTTCTTTTGTCAGAAGACATACGAATTTCATCATGATCATCGGTCCGATGGCAACACAGACATCATACTGTTTGCCCTGGTTCTGTACAAGGTCGCGGAGTACATCGGTACCCATACCTTTTCTTACGTAAGAACCATCGTCTGTGGTTATGTACAGATTGCTGACAGCAGACATTTCTTTCTCGAGAATAACGAGATCTTTTGTCTTTGCTCCGACAATGGCGTCAGCAGTGATTCCATGCTCATGCAGCCATTTTAACTGCGGGTAAACCGGTGCAGTTCCAACACCGCCGGCTACGAATACGATCCGTTTTTTCTTCAGTTCTTCGATATCTTCGCTGCAGAACTCGGACGGCTGCCCCAGAGGTCCTACGAAATCCATGAAAGCATCTCCCGCTTTGAGATCTTTCATTTTTTTGGTAGATTCTCCGATCGGCATGAATACGATGGTGATAGTTCCTGCTTCTCTATCGTAATCACAAATGGTCAGAGGAATTCTTTCTCCTTCTTCATCTGCCTTGACAATAACAAACTGTCCAGGGAGGCAGTGCTGTGCTACTCGCGGTGCTTCTACTACCATACGGTAGATGTTATTCGCGAGCATTTCCGCTTCTTGAATCTTGTACATAATATCCTCCTAATCTTGTTAGAAATATTTTAACAAAAGCACGACTTGGATTTTCGCGCATTTTATGTTAATACTTTATCACGTTTCCGGTTATTTGTAAACAACGGACAACATCTTTTCCCATCATCCGTGTTCCTCCAGATAATTTTCGAACTGTTCCATGGACATCAGAACTTTTCTCGGCTTGGTTCCTTCCTCCGGTCCTACGACACCGGCATCCGCGAGCTGATCCATGATTCTGGCCGCGCGGTTGAAACCGATTTTCAGCACTCTCTGGAGCATGCCGATCGATGCCTTATCTTTTTCGATGATAAATTTTCCGGCTTCCACGAAGTAATTATCGCGGTTATCTCCGCCGCCTGCGGCAGAACCGCCATCCAGGCTTACGGTGTGAATCCGTTTTTCGATATCCGGATCATAAGCGTTCTCGCCGTAGTGATCTTTTAAGTAGGCAACGACATCGCTGACCTCTTTATCCGAAACAAAGGATCCCTGCAGACGGGCCGGTTTCTGGTAATCCTGCGGCTTGTAGAGCATATCGCCTTTTCCAAGCAGTTTTTCCGCACCTCCCATGTCGAGGATCGTACGGGAATCTACGCTGGAAGAAACCGAGAATGCAATACGGGACGGCATATTTGCCTTGATAAGACCAGTAATGACATTGACGGAAGGTCTCTGTGTTGCAATAATCAGATGGATGCCGGCCGCACGGGCAAGCTGTGCCAGACGGCAGATCGCATCCTCCACTTCTCCCGGCGCAACCATCATCAGGTCGGCAAGCTCGTCCACGATAATGACGATCTGCGGCAGTTTTTCCGGTTTTTTGCCGTTTTCATCCGGCGGCAGCTCGGCAACTTTCGCATTGTAGCCTTTCATATCGCGCACGTTGAATTCCGCAAATTTGTTATAACGGTCTGTCATCTCCGCAACCGCCCAGTTTAGAGCTCCGGAAGCCTTTTTCGGGTCTGTGACAACAGGGATAAAAAGGTGCGGAATGCCGTTATAAACAGAAAGCTCAACGACCTTCGGGTCGATCATGATCAGTTTGACGTCTTCCGGTTTTGCCTTATAAATAATACTCATAATCAGCGTGTTGATGCAGACCGATTTACCGGAACCGGTCGCACCGGCGATCAGAAGATGAGGCATTTTCGCGATATCCGCGATGACTGGCTGACCGGCGATGTCTTTTCCGACAGCAAAGGCCAGATTCGAAGAAAAGTTCTTAAACTCCGGTGTTTCAAGAAGATCACGCAGCATCACGGCCGTGTTCGTCTTATTGGGAACCTCGATTCCGACTGCGGATTTTCCCGGGATCGGTGCCTCAATGCGGACATCTGCTGCTGCAAGACTCAGCTTGATATCGTCGGTCAATCCGACAATCCGGCTTACTTTCACGCCCTGTTCCGGCATCAGCTCATACCGTGTGACGGTCGGTCCGCAGCTTACGTTATTGACTGTAACTTTGACACCGAAGCTGTCCAGCGTCTCCTCCAGTTTCCGCGCTACTTCCCGCAGATGCGCATCGGAATCGCCCATGGCACCGCGCGTCCCTTTTTTCAGAAGATTCATCGGCGGTGTTTTGTACTCCGGCCGCTTTTCCTCTGCTTTTTTCCCGATTTCCTGACGAATGCCGTCTACATCCGCCTCGATCTCTTCATAGGAAGACCGCGGATTTCTCGTATGATCCGCAGACGTTTTCTCTTTTTTCGCCTCTTCTGCAGCTTGCCGTGTCATCTCCGGTTCTGTCTTTTCCGGCTCTTCAGCCGGCACAGAACCACGGTGAATCGAAAGCTCCGGCATCTCCATCTGATGGGTATCGTCGTTTTCGTTTAAATCAGCCTTCGATTCCACATGAGAAAGAAGGCGGGATTTCTTTTTCTTCCCGGCTTTTTTCGGTTCCTCCACTGGCTCAAGAATCAGCTCTTTTCCTTCCTCTTCCTCCATCGCAGCTTGGCGCGCCAGACGCTCCTGGCGGCGCTCCTCCGCCATCCGGCGGTGGTCATTCGTCTTTTCATGGATCGGCGCGAGAATCGGCTTCTGCGTCATCACGATCACGGAAATCACGATGGCGATCACAATAATCACCCACGCGCCGATCTGGCCGAATCCCATGCCGAGAATTTTCACGACAGACCCTCCTAAGATTCCTCCGCCGAGATGATCGTAGGCGCTGTCAAAATAGTAATCCAGAAATGTCGTATCTCTCGTATAGCCGGACGTCAGAAGCTGCATAAAAGCGCAGAAAAAGACGAAGCAGCTGATCGCTCCCCCGGTTTTCCGCACAATTAAAAAGTTCTGTCTGTTTGCTATGTAAAATGCTGTTCCAAAGAAGATCAGAACCGGTGCTGCCCACTCTGTCACGCCGAAAAGACCGAAAAAGAAGTCGCAGACAGCCTGTCCGATCACGCCGCCCATACCGAAATTACTGAGCATCAGCAGAATCGAAACAGCAAGCACGGAAAGCAGAATAATTTCTGCGCGCACTCCCTCGTCCATCGGCTCACGGACTGTGTTTTTCCTTGTGCCGGAGGTACGTTTTGCGGTACTGCTCTTTTTCGCCGTTGTTTTTCTGGCCGTTATTTGGGTCTGTTTCTTTTTTGCTGTTCCGGAAGCAGAAGTTTTTTTCTTTGTCTTCCCGCTTCCATTTGTTGTATTTGCCATGCAGAACTTCTCCCCTTTCTCGTATTACAGCAGAAAATATCCTGCAATGGAGAATGTCCCGACAAGAAGACAGTACAAAGCAAAATATTTCAGTTTCCGTTTTTTCACCACACGCATCAGAATGCGGATCGTAAAGTAACCGGCAAGTGCCGCCATGAAAACGCCGACCAGATATACCGGATGAAAAACAATTTTATTTTTTCCCATGGTCGCAATTTCAACGATCGTTGCCCCGATAATCGCCGGAACACTCACAATCAGAGAGTATTTCACAGCGTACGAACGGGTCATGCCGCCGATCACACACGCAGAAATAGTCGAACCAAGACGGGAAAGACCCGGAATCGTGGAAAAGCCTTGGAAGAATCCGGCAATCAGTGCATCTTTCGGCTTCAAATTTTTCTGCGTTTTTTCTCCCTCCGGAAGCATATCTGCCACTACAAGCAGAATCGCCGTCAGATACAGACCAACGCCAGGTGCCAGCAGATTCGAGGAGGTCAGTGTGACAAGACTCTGAATCATGCCGCCGATTACAGCAGTCGGGATGGTGGTCAGAATCAGCAGGAAAGCAAGCATACGGTAGTTGCTGCCGAGTACCTTCCGGTACTGCTTTCTCTCCTGATGCTGACTGGAAAAGTGTTCCTTTAAATTATGAAACAGATCGATTATGATTCCGCACAGCGCGAGGAAGAGACGTTTCCATTCCTTCGAAAATGTGAGCAGAATTGCAATCATGGAGCCAAAGTGCAAAAGCACATTGAAAAACACCGTCTGCGTATCTTCGATCTTCATAAAGTGACGGAAGATAATCAGATGTGCGGAGCTGCTGATCGGCAGGAATTCCGTGACTCCCTGGATCAGGCCCAGAAATAAAGCTTCTATTACTGTCATTTTTTTATCCTGTTCCCTTATTTTTCTCTTTTGTGAAAGTCCGGACAAAACTTCCGTTCGAATTTTCACAGCGAACTCATTCTAACACAAAATCCCCTGAAACACAAGCCGCGCCGTGAAGTCAATTTTCTGTCCCTGCTGCCTTTTTCATCAGCTCATTCAGCTTTTCGAGCGCGCGGGCAATGCCGCCGACCTCGTCGATCAGGCCTTCTTCCACTGCCTGCGGGCCGTCCAGCATTGTTCCGACATCCTTGACCAGCATTTTCGTATCGAGCATCAGCTCCTCGAGCCGTTCCTTGGTGATTTTAGAATGGGCCGATACAAAACCTGTGATCCGATCCTGCGTCTTTTCCATATTACGGTACGTCTGTGCAACACCGATGAACATGCCGTTTGTACGCACCGGGTGAATGACCATGGTGGCACTCGGCACGATCAGCGAATAGTCTGCTGCAACGGCGAGCGGGACACCGATCGAATGACCGCCCCCTAAAACGAGCGATACCGCAGGCTTTCGCATGGACGCAATCATCTCTGCAATTGCAAGACCGGCCTCCACATCTCCGCCTACGGTATTCAGGAGAATCAGAAGACCATCAATACTTTTGTCCTCCTCGGCACAGGCAAGAGCAGGGAGAATGTGTTCATAGCGCGTCGCTTTCGTGCGCTCGCCGAGTGATTCATGCCCCTCCACCTCGCCGATGATGGACAGCAGATAAATGTTGGTCTTCAGTTCTACAATATTTTCTTTTTCTGTCTGGTTTTTCTGTGATTCTGCCATACGGATTTCCTCTTTTCTGCTATTCCAAAATAGCTTCATCAGTATGCGCAGATTCTTATGATTCTATGTAATTTCCAGTGAAATTACTCGTCCAGGTTGGTGTATACGTACTGTACGTCGTCGTCGTCATCCAGCAGATCCAGGGTACGGTTCAGGTCTTTTAATGCCTGCGGATCGGTCAGTTCTACGTAGGTCTGTGGGATCATGGTAACGTCTGCCTCTGCCATGGCGATACCGTCTTTCTCCAGAGCCTCACGTACTGCGGAGAAGTCATCCGGATCGGTGATGATTTCGTAGCTGTCCTCTTCGTCTGCGAAGTCTTCTGCGCCTGCATCCAGAGCAAGCATCATCAGATCGTCAGCATCCATTTCGCACTCTTCTTTGTCGATGATGATCTGGCCTTTTTTGTCGAACATGTAGGATACGCATCCCGGTGTTCCAACGCTTCCGTTTCCTTTGGTGAAAGCGCTTCTTACGTTTGCTGCGGTACGGTTCTTGTTGTCGGTCAGAGTCTCTACGATGATCGCGATACCATTCGGGCCATAACCTTCGTAGGTGATACGCTCGTAGTTGTCTGCGTTTGCATCTCCGGCAGCTTTTTTAATACCGCGGTCGATGGTATCGTTCGGCATGTTGTTTGCTTTTGCTTTTGCGATAACGTCACGCAGCTTGCTGTTGTTTGCCGGATCCGGTCCGCCCTCTTTGACAGCGATTACGATCTCACGGCCGATGATGGTAAAGATTTTACCTTTTTTTGCGTCGTTTTTTTCTTTCTTATGCTTAATATTGGCAAATTTTGAATGTCCTGACATACCTCTTTTGTCTCCTTTATTTAAAGTATTGCTTTTCTGTAAAAAGGTTTCCCCGAAAAACGGCAGAAGCCCATATAATATAGAATATAGCACGATCTTTCTCATTCGTCAACCGTGAACCGCGCTAAAAATACCCCTTATGTAGACAGATCCAGGCTGATTTTCAGTGCTTCGTTCACAAGGGCCAGCTGTTCCGGCGTCAGATGACAGATTTTATCTTTCAGCCTTCTCTTATCGATCGTCCGAAGCTGTTCCAGTAAAATAACAGAATCCCGTACAATCCCATAGGCGGACGCTTCGATCTCAATGTGTGTCGGCAGCTTCGCCTTATTCATCCTCGATGTAATCGCCGCACAGATCACCGTCGGACTGTGCCGGTTGCCGATGTCATTCTGAATGATCAGCACCGGACGGACACCGCCCTGCTCACTTCCCACAACGGGCCGCAGGTCGGCATAATATACATCGCCACGCTTGATTACCACTTGTGCTCACTCTCCGATTCTTTCCGTTTTGCTTTCCCATACGATAACGATCCGGCATTTTACGCCTTTTAAAATCGTTTCCATGTATTTAATATTGCCTGTTTTTCCGGAGGTATTCACAAATTTCATCCGGCGCTTCAAAAAAGTCCGCCCGGAGTCCTTTTGGGAACCCGTGATTCTGATCTGCTTTGCTCAGATTGACTGCAATCCTCTGATAATCTCGGATGCTGTTACATAGGAAGCACTGCTTTTTTCTTCCGCAGCCTCTCCCGCCTTTCCATGCGCATATGCCGCCAGTGCCGCTGTTTTGGCAAGGCTGATTTTTTTCTCATTTTTTTCACACTGACGTTTTGCTGCAAAGGCGCCTGTGATTCCCGCGAGCACATCGCCGCTTCCCGCCGTCGCAAGCGCACTGCTTCCGCTTGTGTTTATGTAATACTGCTCACGCCCTTCCTCTGCTGTCACGGTTACGGAATCCTTTCGTACACAGCAGGCCTGGTATTTTTCAGCTGCCCTTCCGGCGCTTTCTGCCGGGTCACGCTGGCATTCTGCAATGGTCATGTGCAGCAGCCGTGCAAGCTCTCCTACATGAGGCGTTAAAATTTTTTCTGCCCGGCAGCCCGAAAGAATCTCTGCATCTTCTGCAATCAGGTTCAGCGCATCTGCATCCAGAACAAGAGGAACTTCTGTGTGCTGCACCGTAAAAACGAGCAGTTCTTTTGCCGTCCGGCTTTTGGAAAGTCCCGGTCCCGCAACAACAGCGTCCGCCCAGGCGAGATCCTGCAGCAGGGCTTCTTCCGGAAGCGGCTCATCCTCCTTCCAGAAATCCGCCATTGCTTCCGGCAGGGCACAGAAAAGCGGCGTACGGTTTCTTTCCTCTGTCACAACCTTTACCATGCCGGCACCGGATGCAAGGACTGCCCTGGCACACAAAACAGCGGCTCCGCACATGGCACCGGAACCGGCAAGTACCAGCACCTTTCCGAAGGTTCCCTTATTTCCCATCGGCGTGCGGGTAAGAAACCGGTCCAGATCTTCTTTTTCCACTGAACCGTACCAGGGCGTCTCCTCTTCTCCTGCATCAAAGCCGATTCCGATATCACGGACCAGGACCTCTCCGGCATATCGTTTTCCGGGATCAAAAAGAAGCCCTGGCTTTGCACAGGCAAATGTCACCGTGGCTCTGGCTTTCACCGCCGCATCAAGGACCTCTCCGGTATCCGTGTGGATCCCCGAAGGGATGTCCACGGCAAGAACAGGAACACCGCTTGCGCAGATTGCTTCCACTGCCCTCCGGTACTCCCCTGCCAGCGGACGGGATACGCCAATTCCAAAGATGGCATCTATGATAACAGTATATTCCCGGAAATCCGGATTCTTAACCTCACGGACCCCATAATTTTCCGCAATTTTCTTCTGTGCTCTCATGCCTTCACTGTATTTTTCCGGATTTCCAAGACAGAACAGTTCCGCATCCACCCCTTTCGTCTTTAAAATCCGTGCAATTGCCGCACCGTCCCCTCCATTATTTCCGGGACCGCACACAGCAAGGACTTTTCCTGTATCCCATGTTCCATTTTGAAGCTCCTCCACGCAGGACAGCGCCGCGCGCTCCATCAGTACCAGGGACGGTACCCCCATGGTTTCGATCGTATTGCGGTCTGCCTGCTTCATCTGTGCTGCTGTAAGAATCCGTTTCATCGCTTTTCCTCCTTTTCCTGCCTTATCCGGAAAGTGAACAGAAAAAGTCTCCGGTTTCCCGAAGACTCTCCTGCTTTTGTTTTGGTTTCTTAATTGTTCTTTGGATGCTCCGCCTCATATCTGGTCAGATTGTAGGAGAGACGCATCAGACTTTCGGAAAGATGGACGTTCTCGACGATCACATCTTTCGGAAGTTTTAAGTTTAGATCGGTATGTGCAAAATTCCAGATTGCTTTTACACCGTTGTCCACGAGAATCTCTGCCATCTCTACCGCTTTTGCTTTTGGCAGTGTCAAAGCCGCAATCTCTACATGGTGTTCCTTGATAAATTCCGGAAGCTCGTCCGCCATGCGGATTTCAATTCCGCGCACGGAGATTCCTTTTAATACCGGGTTGACGTCAAAAATACCGACCGTTTTGAATCCGCTTCTTTCAAAGGCCGCATAATTGGCAAGCGCCTGTCCCAGATTTCCGGCTCCGACAAAAATCATATTGTGGACTCTGTCCAGACCTAAGATTTTTCCAATCTCGCTGTACAGATACCGCACGTTATAACCATACCCCTGCTGGCCGAAGCCGCCGAAATTATTTAAGTCCTGGCGAATCTGGGAAGCTGTCACTTTCATCCGCTCGCTCAGCTCACCGGAAGAGATCCGTTCTACTCCGTCCTCCAGCAATTCGCCCAGGTAACGATAATATCTAGGAAGTCTTTTGATAACTGCCCGCGAAATTCCTTTTTCTTCCAAGATAAATTCCTCCTTATTTACACCTGCATATATTCATATTATATATGGTTGATAGAAAATTGTCAAAGATTTCTTGAAATTTTGTGTATTACTCTCTATAATAAGGATGGTGTATTATGTCAAAATACAGAAATATGTTATCTGGAGGAACCACATGATTCTTGCATGTCAGAATATCTCGAAAGCATTCGGGACAACGGAAATTATCAAAAATGCATCTTTTCATATAGAAGAACGCGAAAAAGCCGCACTGGTCGGCATCAACGGTGCCGGAAAATCGACGCTGTTAAAAATCATTATCGGCGAAATGAGGGCCGATGAGGGAGAGGTCATCCTCTCCAAAGGAAAGACGATGGGCTATCTCGCCCAGCATCAGGATCTGACCGGACACCTTTCCATTTACCAGGAAGTGCTGACCGCGAAACAGAATCTGATCGATATGGAGGAACGCCTCCGTCAGATGGAAAGTGATATGAAGACAAAATCCGGTGCAGAGCTGGATGAACTTCTTTCCACCTACACCCGCCTCTCCCATACCTTTGAACTGGAAAACGGATACGCGTACCGCAGTGAAGTCGTCGGTGTTTTAAAAGGTCTTGGCTTTTCCGAGAGCGATTTTGAAAAACAGGTGGACTCCCTCTCCGGCGGTCAGAAGACCCGCGTGGCACTTGGTAAACTGCTGCTCACCAAACCGGACATCATTCTGCTCGACGAGCCGACCAACCACCTCGATATGGACTCGATCTCCTGGCTCGAAACGTATCTTTTAAATTACAGCGGAGCCGTCCTGATCGTCTCCCATGACCGTTACTTTCTCGACCGCGTTGTCACAAAAGTCGTTGAAGTGGACAATAAAAAAGTAACAACTTTTGAGGGAAACTATACCGCCTACAGTCAGAAAAAAGCAATGCTCCGTGAAGCCGCTTACCACGCCTGGGTCAACCAGCAGCAGGAAATCCACCATCAGGAGGAAGTCATCGCAAAGCTGAAATCCTTCAACCGGGAAAAATCCATCAAGCGCGCCGAGAGCCGTGAAAAGATGCTGGACAAAATGGATGTTCTCGAAAAACCGACGGAAGTACGCTCCGATATGCGGATCCGTCTGGAGCCGCGCATCACCAGCGGAAACGATGTGCTGACCGTCGAGCATCTCTCCAAAGCCTTCCCGGGACAGACGCTTTTCCAGGATCTGAATTTCGAAATCAAGCGCGGGGAGCGCGTCGCAATCATCGGAAACAACGGAACGGGAAAAACGACGATCTTAAAGATCTTAAACGAAGTCATCCGACCGGATGCCGGCTCTTTTACACTTGGAAGCCGTGTACAGATCGGTTACTACGATCAGGAGCATCAGGTGCTCCACATGGAAAAGACCATTTTCCAGGAGATTTCCGACGCGTATCCGTATCTGACAAACACCGAAATCCGAAATGTGCTGGCCGCCTTCCTGTTTACAAACGACGATGTTTTCCAGCCGATCCACACGCTGAGCGGCGGTGAGCGCGGACGAATTTCCCTTGCCAAGCTGATGCTCTCCAATGCCAACTTCCTGATCCTCGACGAGCCGACCAACCACCTCGATATCGTCTCTAAAGAGATTCTGGAAAATGCATTGAAGGACTACACCGGAACGGTGCTGTATGTCTCCCACGATCGTTATTTTATTAACCAGACCGCAACCCGGATTCTGGAGCTGACGGGACAAACACTCGTCAACTATGTCGGAAATTACGATTACTATCTGGAGAAAAAAGAAGAGCTGACCCGCATCTATGCTCCTGCTGCCGATGCCGCCGCTCCGGAAGAAACAGCGGCTCCTTCCGAAGCCTCCTCCACAAAGCTGGACTGGAAAGCGCAGAAAGAAGAACAGGCACGTCTCCGCAAGAAAGAAAACGAGCTGAAAAAGACGGAGAAACGAATTGAAGAGCTTGAGACACGCGATTCGGAAATTGATGAGGAAATGTCGAAACCGGAAGTCGCAACGAATGTGGCAGAGTGTGTGAAATTAAGCAAAAAGAAAGCAGAGATTGCCGCGGAACTCGAAGAGCTGTATGAAAAATGGGAAGAGCTTGCAGAATAGGCCTGGTTTTCCCCGGAAAAATTCAAAACAGAAAAAGCCGGTCCGGCGCCTCCCTTTTTGCGGGAATGCCGGATCGGCTTTCTTTTTTGCTTCGTTTAATTATTTCTCCAGCTCCTCGCGGATGGCCAGGATGAAATCACGGCTGTTTAATACGGTCGGATTTTCCATGGTGGTGATCAGCGCAAGGTCTTTTGTCATTTTTCCGCTCTCGATCGTTGCGATCGTTGCTTTTTCCAGACGGTCTGCAAATGCAGAAAGTTCTGCGTTTCCATCCATTTCCCCGCGTTTTCTGAGTGCGCCGGTCCATGCAAAAATGGTGGCCACGGAGTTGGTGGATGTCTCCTCACCTTTTAAGTGACGGTAATAGTGGCGCTGTACGGTTCCGTGCGCAGCCTCGTACTCGTAATATCCGTGCGGGGATACGAGAACAGAAGTCATCATCGCAAGGGAACCGAAGGCGGAGGATACCATGTCGCTCATGACATCGCCGTCGTAGTTCTTGCAGGCCCAGATAAATCCGCCCTCTGCTTTCATGATACGGGCAACTGCATCGTCGATCAGAGTATAGAAGTAGGTAATGCCTGCTTCTTCAAATTTTTCTTTGTACTCTGCATCAAAGATCTCCTGGAAGATATCCTTGAAGCGGTGGTCATACTTCTTGGAAATCGTATCCTTGCTCGCAAACCAGAGATCCTGTTTTGTGGACAGTGCATACTCAAAACAGCTTTTCGCAAAGCTTTCTATGGAGTTATCCAGATTGTGCATGCCCTGAATGACACCGGCGCCGGTGAAGTTGTGGATCAGCTCTCTTGTCTCGGTGCCGTCCTCAGCCGTATAAACCAGCTCTGCTTTTCCCGGTCCCGGAATGCGCATTTCTGCATTTTTATAGACATCTCCGTATGCATGACGGGCAATCGTGATCGGTTTTTTCCAGTTGCGCACGCACGGCTCGATGCCTTTTACGACAATCGGGGTACGGAAAACGGTTCCGTCGAGCATGGCACGGATCGTTCCGTTCGGGCTCTTCCACATTTCTTTCAGATTGTACTCGGTCATACGCGCTGCATTCGGCGTAATGGTGGCACATTTGACTGCTACACCGTATTTCTTGGTAGCGTTTGCGGAATCTACGGTTACCTGATCGTTCGTCTCGTTTCTGTGTTCCAGTCCCAGATCGTAATATTCCGTTTTCAGGTCAATAAACGGGAGAAGCAGCTCATCTTTGATCATTTTCCAGAGAATTCTGGTCATCTCATCTCCATCCATCTCTACCAGAGGAGTGGTCATCTGAATTTTTTCCATAGTAGGCCTCCTTTTTCTATTCCCGTTTATTGTATAAAGTATCCTATAGCTTGTCAAGTCAAAATTCGCCTGATTTTTTGGCATTTTCCCATAAATTCACACAATTTTTGCAGGATGAGAGGTGTTTTCCTTCATTTTTCTTTTTTTATGCTGCCGCACAGTGTCTCACAGAAGAGACAGAAAACGGTCTGTTTGAAGCATCCCATGCCCCTGACGGTTGCGCGGAAGGCCAAGGTCTCTCGCCGATTCGCAAAGCAGCATTTTCGCCTGGACATTTGTAAGATCCGGAACCCGTTCAAGTGCCAAAGCCACGGCTCCGGACACCCGCGGTGCCGCCATCGAGGTGCCGCTCTTCACCACATATTCCTTCCTGCTTCTTCCAGGCGCGCAGGAAATGAGACGTTTTCCAGGCGCGACAAGATCCGGTTTGCAGACGCAGTCCCGTGTCGGGCCGCATCCGGAGATTCCTCTTCTTGGCTCCAGCAGATCGCCCGCTCCCACGGTGATCACTTTTCTGCTGCTCCCCGGCGCCGTAATACTGCCCGGAGCGGGCCCCAGATTTCCGGCCGCTGTCACAACAGTGATCCCGTCATCCCAGGCGCGCTCCACCGCCTGTACTAGCAGATCATCCACCGTTTTTTCCTGCTCTGTTGTTCCCACTGAAATATTTAAAATGCGGATATTAAGTCTTATTCGCTCTTTGCACACCCAGTCAATCGCCGCGAGGATATCCTGCTTTCTTCCATTTCCCCTTCGGTCCAGAATCTTCACTACGACAAACCGGCATCCCGGTGCCGCACCCTGGTATTTTCCGCCGGACGCTCTTCCACTTCCGCCAAGGATACCACAGACATGCGTTCCGTGTCCATTGTCATCGTAAGGCGTCTCCCGCCCGTACACAAGATCCCGGAAGGCTACAATCCGGCCGTCAAAATCCATATGGGGAAAAATCCCTGTATCCAGCACGGCGGCTGTAATTCCTTTTCCTGTCAGATTTTCCTGCTCTTTCATCCATAAGCCCCTGTGTATTCTTATCTTATGGTATGCAAAAAAGGCTGCCTTTCGCAAAGAACAGCCTTTTTGTTTTTCTTTTCTATACTTAAAACTGAATCTGCTTTTCCCCTTTCCGTTTCCAGAGAGCTGCTGCAAGCGGGATGCCGCAGAGCTCAGCCAGGACAAAGGCGCCCCATATCAGATTCAGGTTTCCAAATCCTTTGAGAAGAAATGCAAACACCAGCGGCAGAATCGCCTGGCGTGTCATGGATATGTACATACTTTCTTTTCCAAGGGAAAGTCCCTGCAACGCCGCCTGATAGATCAGACCTGGAATCGAAAGCAGATAGGCGACCGACAGAATGCGGAGCGCCGGGACTCCAATGCGCATCAGATTGTCCGAGGCATCATATTGTATGTATGGCAATAAAAAACAGGAAGATATCTGCCAAAACCGTTTCGGTAAAGATCTTCCTGTCCTTTTTTCAGAAACTTTTCAAAAACATTACTTCTGCTGCTCCATTCGCTTCAGTTCCGGCAGAACCAGAATCAGCATGGTGATAAAGCAGAGACTTCCGCCGATTACGTTTGATACCGGTTCGGCAAGGAATACACCGTCCGTTCCCATGTGGAGTACGTACGGCATCAGATAGGTGAGCGGTACAACAATGAAGACTTTTCGGAGCAGGGAGAAAAAGATCGCCTGTTTCTTTTTATTCAGAGATTTGAATACGGTCTGTCCAATGTACTGCAGATCCATGAAAATGAATGCTGCAAAGTACTGCTTCAGAGCCGGAACCGCATCTGCGGTCAGTACCGCATCCGAACTGAAAATACCGATCAGCGCATGCGGCGCCAGAACAATCACGCTCCACATCACTGCGGTATAGCCGAGGATCATCGCACTCATGACACACATCGCCTTGCGCACGCGGGCCGGACGGCGTGCACCGTAATTATAGCTCAAAATTGGAGAAGTTCCCTCATTCATTGCATAGATCGGTGTCTCGACGAGCTGACGCACGCTCGATACGATCGTCATAACAGAGATGTAAATATCACCGCCGGTCACAGAAAGTACATTGTTGCAGCAGATCGTGACAAGGCTGTTGGTCAGCTGCATGATAAATCCGGCGGTACCGAGACTGACAATATTTTTCGCATAGCCTGCACACTCAGAAATTTCATCTTTCCGCACAAAGCGCACTTTCAGTTCCGATTTCCGGGTCAGGAAATACAGAACGAACACGGCGGAAAGTGTCTGGGAAATCACAGTTGCAATCGCAGCCCCCTGCACACCAAAACCAAATACAAAGATAAACAGCGGGTCAAGCAGCAGGTTTGCGACCGCTCCGATCGTGACGGAAAGCATGCCAACGGTCGAATAGCCCTGCGCGTTGATGAACGGGTTCATGCCGGTTGCCACCATCGACGGCAAAGTTCCGATCAGATAAATCATCATATAAGGATACGCGTAGACCATCGCATCTGCCGATGCGCCGAACAGTGACAGCAGTGGACGGGCAAACAAAAAGCCGATCACCATCAGTATGACAGCACAGACACATACCATGGAATACGACGTATTCATAATACGTTCCGCCTTTTTTTGATCATTCTTTCCACGCTCAATCGAAAACAGCGGAGCGCCGCCGCTTCCAAACAAGTTGCTGAATGCTGTGATGATAACGATCAGCGGAAAGCACAGACCGACTGCACCGAGTGCCGCCGTTCCTACCTCCGGGATCCGCGCGATGTAGACGCGGTCTACAATATTGTACAGCAGACTCAAAATCTGAGCAACCAGCATCGGGAGCGCTGCCCCGAGGATGTTTCCGGTTACGGTTCCATGTTCGAAATCAATTCGTTTCATTTGTTCCCTCATTCCCTTCTTTTTCACTTGCTTTTCAGTATAGCATGGCGTATTCTATATGTAAATTATTGTTTTTATATTGAAATTGAATAATTTTTATATAGTTTTTTCAGGAGGATTTTTATGGAACTTCGACAACTCGAATACTTCCGCGCCATCGTGGATACGGGAACCATCAGCGGGGCTGCACGGGTGCTGCATATGACACAGCCGCCGTTAAGTTATCAGATCAAAATGCTGGAGGAAGAGCTTCAGGTGCCTCTTCTCATCCGCGGCACGAAGAAAATCACTCTGACCGAGGCAGGAAAAACACTGTATGAACAGGCAGGAACGCTTCTGATGTTTGCGGATCTCACCAGGCGCGAAGTCGTAAAATCCAGTCAGTCTGCGACACTCCACATCGGCATGACGCCATCCACCGTTTCACTGCTCGCCGACTATCTCCTGCGATTTTCCCGGAAATACCCGCACATCCATTTCGATGTCCACGAGGGTTCTACCTTTGCTTTAAAAGACCAGCTCGAAAATCACATGGTAGATCTCACCACGCTCCGCACGCCAATCGTTTTAAATGGCTGTGAGACGAAGACCCTTTTAAAAGAGAGCATCACCGCCATGGCACTCCCTTCTCACCCGCTTTTTGCCGGGCGTGAAACCCTTTCGCTTACAGAACTTGCCGAGCAGCCGCTGATTCTGTCGAACCGCTACCGGAAATACATGCTCTCCGCTTTCGAGCAGGCGGGTCTGTTCTGCGATATCTATCTCACCTGCGAGGACGCCCGCACGGCAATGACAATGGCAGAAAAAGGCCTTGGCATCGCTCTTCTGCCGGCCTCCATGCTGAATCTTACCCATAAATTAAAGGCCTGCACCATCACAGATGCAGACCTTACAACCGAAATCCTGCTTGCCTGGCGCAAGGGGCGCCTTCCGTCTGAACTTCGGGCTTTTCTGGAATTGTGGGATGAAAATGACTCCCTCAATAATCAAATTCATGTTCCCCAACCGTAATCGTCTGCGTCAGTTTTTCATTCAGATACGGTTTACGAATCTCAATTAGATTCAGAACGGTGTAACCACGCTTTCTCAAAAATTCAATCATCCTGTGGTTATTGGGATGGACATAGTTGTAAACCGTATCGTTTCCATAAGAAGCTGCAATTTCTTCTGCCTTGCCATGCAGTGCGGCAGCAACTCCCTGCCGGCGGTACTCTTCTCTGACAAAGATGGATTCCACCCACACCACCTCGCTCTCAATACGACAGACAACATAACCTGCGTATTCGCCATGCACCGTGGCGGCAAACACTGGAAATCCTGCTAAAAGGTATTCCTTCATTTCTTCCCGTCCGTCTTCCACGTTCGGTTTTGATGCAATTCCTTTATAGGAACGCAGTTCTACTCGAAACAGCGCAACCATTTCTGCAAGGGCATCGTTTACCTGCCTGATTTCTACCAGTTCTATTTTTTTCATGGTTTCTCTCTCCTGCCACTGTCGTTCTTTTTCCTATTTGCAATTCGTCTCGCTGCTCATATCCGTGATCGAAGTATATCAGGCTTCTTTTCTCTTGCGAAACAAATATTCATCCAATTGTTTCCGAATCGTTTCCGGTATTTCTCTTGCCACCGGGCAGACCGCTGCGTTTGCGAATCTTCCGGTAAATACTGTCAGGAAATCAATATCTTTTTGCAGCTGCTCCATCGACATCACATCTTTGACATCGTAGCGGCAGTGAATCGGGGCGACATTTCCGTTGGCAATACGCGCAAACGAAACAGCCGGAACCCCATGATCGGCAAATGGTGTGGAATCACTGGAATAGACGCCGTTTTCTGCCGCAATTGGAAATCCAACTTCTGCAGCCATATAGCTGATGTAATGGGTAAGCTTTTCTTCTGCCGATACACAGGCGATAAATTTTCCCATATACGTTCCGATCATGTCCAGATTGATGTTCAGTACTGTTTGTCTCAGTTCTTTTTCATGATCTCTGACATACGCTTTCGATCCTAAAAGTCCTCTTTCTTCGCTTCCGCAGAATACAAACCGAAGACCATAATTCAGCTCTTTCCCTTTCATCTGCTCCATGATTCCAAGAAGCCCTGCGCATCCGCTCATGTTGTCATATGCACCATGCGAAAGCGATGTCGTATCATAATGCGCGCTTAAAACGATCCATTCTTCTCTTTTTCCCGGCAATTCTGCAATCACATTATGGGATTCTCCATCGTATTCCTTCTGCCGGATTTCCAGACGGATCTGTTTTACTTTATTTTTCACAAGTTCTACTGCCTGTGCGGAGTGAATCATAGCGCAGAGCACTTTCTTTTCCTCTCCGACAACGGCTTCCCGAAGATCTCTCTGATCAATGTCTGTATGTGGGTAATAGCTGTTTCCATATTGGAACAGAATCGCTTTCGCGCCTGCTTTCATCAAATCCTGGTACGCAAAAAATCCGATTCCCTGCGTATCCATCAGCACAATTTTATCTTTTGCACCGGCAACGGAAACCGGATCGGTTCCCGGCATATAGTAGAGTTCGCCTTCGACACTTCCGCTTCCGCAGCATGTGAGAGCTTTGCATGAAATTTCCATCCCGTCTGCATACAAATGTGCCTCTTCGATTTCGCCCATCGCAACGCGGAAACCTTCCAGTTTTGCCGGGACTCCTAATGTTTCACACTGCTCCTTTAAATAGTTTGCAACCTGCAATTCTTCTTTTGTACCGCTTGCATGTACAAAATCTGTCTGGTCAAAAATAGATTGTAGCTTCATATTTTTAGTTCTCCTTTATAACCATTTTTTCTGTATATCATTTGCTAACATAACCATGTTATTTCGTACAACTTTTTTTTAAAACTGTGATGGTGTATCTGTTCCTCTTTCTCATTCCCATGATTTATGTTTTTTCCAGAGCTCAGAGAGACTCGATCAGTCCTTTGATTCCCTGCTCTTTATAGATATCTTTATAGTATTGGACTTCATCCTTGATCAGCTCATCGATCACCTGCATGCCAAGCAGCTCCACCGGCGCCTGGTCATCTGTGAGGATATAATTTCCTTTCTGATATTCTGTAAGATTTGACGTAACTTCCTGCATCATATTTTTCAGGTTTGCGTTTGTAAGTTCCCCCGTATGTTTCGTCAGATTCTTTACGATGTCCGGATTGTCCGACGCAAAGAGTTCCCGGTTGGACGATCCTGCCACATCCACTGTAACCGCTGTATCAAAGACACTTCCAATCGTATCCGAAAGGTACTGATTGATGTTTCCTTCCTTCATTCCACGCATATTCATGTTTACCACCATAACGCCATCGTCCTTCAGATGTGATTTGACCAGTTCAAAGAACTCTTTGGAGGACATCTGGAATGGAATTGTGATATCCTGATATGCATCGACCATAATCACATCATACGTTTTCTGCGATGCATTTAAAAACGCTCTTCCATCGTAAGTAGTCACCGGAATATCCTCGGAAAGTGAAAAATATTTCCGCGAGAGATCCGTGATCTTTTCATCAATCTCTACACCCTCAATGTTCATGTTCCCAAAATATTTCTTACACTGTGTGGCGTAGGTTCCCGTACCCATGCCAAGGATCAGCACATCCATCTGATCTGTCGGCTTGTCTTTGAGCATAAGCGGCGCCGCCATCGCATAATCATAGTACATTCCGGTCAGTTCATCCTGTTTCATATAGACAGACTGTACGCCAAACAGAACATTGGTAGACAATGCTACTCTCTCATCATTTTCGTACACCTGAAGATAGTTGTATACAGACTCTCCCTCATATGTCAGGTTGTTTTCCCAGAATGCGAAGGAATCGGAATAACCTGTTCCACAGCAGAACGCGAAAATAAGTACCGATGCAATCACTTTCTTTTTCCCTGCTTTTTCCATCACAAAATACACGATGGATAACGCAAGTAAAATTCCCGCAAAGATCAGAAAAGTGATCGATGTTCCAACCGCAGGGATCGTAACAAACGTCGGCACAAAGGTACCAATAATGCTGCCGATCGTATTGAATGCTCCCAGTGTTCCCACCGTTTTTCCGTTATCATCCAGATTGCTCACCGAATATTTGACCAGCGACGGAGTTACCGTACCCAGTAAAAATAACGGGAACACAAAAATTACCATACAGGCCACAAACGCAGCCAGGATCAGAAAATTGTTATTTACGGAAAAAATCAGAACCGCAGAAATGCCAACAATGATATATTTTCCGACCACGGGAATTAACGCAATCCATAAAGCAGCTACGATGATACGTCCATAGAGCTTGTCCGGATTGGGCGACTTGTCCGCCGTTCTGCCTCCATAGATATTTCCCAGTGCCATAGCAATCATGATGGTTCCGATGATGATCGTCCATACAATCTGTGAAGAACTAAAATACGGGGCAAGCAGCCTGCTCGCACCAAGTTCTACCGCCATCACAGACATTCCGGAAAAAAATTCTGTCAGATACAAAAATAACTTGTTTTTTAAGATGCCACGATTTTTTCTTTCCATGTCGACTCCTTTTTTATTTTATCTTTTTGCTGCCATCATGCCGGCAAAAGAGTGAAACATACCGCAAAATGGAACGCACAGAATGCGGAAATGATTTTTCAAACGCGCTCTACTATCATACTATAGACTTCTTTGGAATTTTGCAATATATTTTTCCATGACTCTTAATGTCCAAACAGCCATCCCATAATTTTTTCATCCCGACAGAACAGATAACCGCCTCCGTGCTGATAAGTCACTTTCGTTCCTGCAAAGTAATTTTTCTCTTTTATATCCAGTACCAGCAAATTGTCTATTTCGGATTTTGCTAAACCCTGCTCTGCATACAGCTCATATAAAATCTGATACGCTTCTCTAAACAGTTCTGATCCATAATATTCATCACTTTCGCCAATCACAAAATAGACCGGTGTTTTTGCCTCTGTCACCGATTCATATGCTCCATCCCATTTGGAGCTGCACATGAGCGCTGCAGTAAACAGTTCCGGCTTTTTTCCCAGGATCAGCGCCAGCGTTTCTCCTCCGCCGGAATAGCCGTTACTATATACTTTTTCCGGTTCTGCTGCCCCTTCTGATGCTGCTGTTCTTTCTGTTTCTTCCAGCTCTGTCATTTCTTCTGTGTTTCTTTTTTCTTCTGTATCCTTTGAATCCTCTATCTGTTCAGATCCCGCTGCCGGAACATCCATATTCCTTTTTCCAGCGCTTTTAAAAAACTGTCTGTATAGCAGAAGCGATATAGCAAAAATAGCAAAGCAAACCGTAATCAGCATTATTTTTCTTTTTGTCATAATGTGAATTCCTCCTTTTTTTACTATTTTTAATCATAGCAAAACGAGACCTCCATAAGAAGTCTCGTTTTTTTTCAGTCATAACCTTTCCGTTTATTCTTCTGGTCAAAGCTCTACCACTTTCGTTGCCAGCTTTTTGGCAAACCTTGCATCATGCTCCACGATCAGCATCGTTGGCTGGAACTGCGCAATCAGTTTCTCAATCTGCATCCGTGAAAATACATCAATATAATTCAGCGGTTCATCCCACAGATAGAGATGCGCAGGTGTTAAAAGGCTGGCAGCAATCAATAACTTTTTTCTTCTGTCCCTCGGAAAATTCCTCCATGTTTTTTACAAACTGTTCTCTGTCCAGATCCAGGCTGCGCAACATGGAAAGGAGCATTGGCTCATCAATTTCCTGCTTTTTGGCAAATTCTTTCAGCGTTCCGGACAGATGCGAGGTATCCTGGTTGATATAGGAAATAACGAGATTTGAGGCAATCGAACAGGTATCCGTTGCCATTATATTTTCGCCGGAAAGATTTTCGCATCCGGACATCGTAATTTTCCGCTTTTCGATTCCGCCATTGGAAGAATTTTGCAGGTTCTGCGTCAGAATATACTTGATCAGGCTGGATTTTCCACAGCCATTTTTTCCTTTCAGAAAAACACGGTCTCCTTATTTCAGTTCAAAATTCAATCCGGTGATCACATTCTCTTTTCCATCCCGGTATTTTAAGGAAAAATCCCTGCATTCGATCAGCCGTTCTTTGTAATGGGAAAGCGGCATAATCTTTAAATCTTTTACCGTTTCGATATCTTTTAACAGCCCTTCCTTTTTCTCGATCTCCCGGTCCATTCTCTCCTCGTACGCTTTGACGCGCGACTGCATTTTCTTCGTCTTTGCTCCGATATACGATCGTGTCGATATCGATCTGTCATGTTCTTTGGCTGGATCATACCCAATCTTGGTATTTTCATTTTTTTCTGCCCAGCGCGAAGAACGGTCGGCGGCTGCCTTTAGTTTTCCAATTTCTTTTACATGTTTTTCATGTTCCATTCTGGCGAAGTTGTCTGCTTTTTCCTTATTTTCCCACCAGCTGGAAAAATTGCCGCTCTGCACTTCGATCGAGGCCCGTTTTAAAACCAGCACATGATCGATACAGGCGTCCAGCAGATCCCTGTCGTGGGATACCAGAATAAATCCTTTTTTTGACGCCAGATATTTTTTGATAATCTCTCTGGCGTCCTGATCCAAATGGTTGGTGGGTTCATCGATCAGCAGAAAATCATTTTCACCGGAAAAAAGGACTGCAAGCATGACCCTGGTCCGCTCCCCAAAGCTTAACGTACCAAATGGTCTGTACAAAAGTTCTGCGTCCATATCCACTTTTTCCAATTCACAAAGAACTCTCCAGCTCTCTACTCCCGCTTTCCAGTCTTCCATCAGCTCCGCTGCTGTCCGTTCCAGATCTTTTTGTTTCACCGGATACGGAAAATAATCGAAGACAACCGAGCGGGTGATCGCTCCCTGGTATTCGTATTTTCCCAGGAGTAACTGAAGAAACGTTGTCTTTCCCTTTCCGTTTCTTCCCACAAAACCAAGCTTCCAGCTAGTGTCGATTGAAAACGATACATTTTCAAAGATTGTATCATAACTTCCTTCATACCCAAAGGTTAGATTACTGACATTGATCTGTGCCATAAAAACTCCCTTCTGCCTGTTTTTCTTTTTCTCACGGCATAAAAAATTCTGCCTAGAGTATTTAAAAAGCGAGCCCGCTTTGCGTACGCAAAACAGACCCGCATCCTAAACAGACACAGCGTGCATGGCACTGGTGTCGGAACATAACGAATCGTCTAAGTATCTAATTTAAGCGTACACAAAATAACCCGTTTCAAACAGGTCTTACCAAAATACAATTGTGTTTTCCAGCTTAAATTATTTCAGATACATTCCCTCACCTTTACACGTTCATGTTCTTTCTTTTTTCTATTCATGCTTTAAAGCGTCTTCGAAAAGCATTTTTCAAATATGCTCTATGCATAGTTGGACAATATCACAGATTTGCTGATCTGTCAATGCCAAACTAATTTCTCAGCATCTTTCCATTTTACATAAAAATAGTACAAGACCTTCCAAAAATGCCAGATCTATGGGCTGGAACATCCTTTTCCACTCAGAAAAAATCCCCATGCCGGATCAAATGCCCGGGTTCAGCTACCAGAAACTGCTCATCCCATTCTCCCGACACCAGTTTTTCCAGGATTCGGTTACTTCCCTGCACATAGTCCAACGCTGCATGAATCATATCTGCATTTTTCTGCGCCTGCTCCGCATACGCAAGTTCATAACAATCATTATACCCGGTATCAATGATATCCAGAAAATAATACTGGTCAAACCACATGTGGAGCAACGTTTCTTCATCTAGTCCCTGAAATTCCTTGGATGCTTTCCGATAATCTTTCAATAGTGATAACACAGAAAATTTTTCGGGCTCATCCTCATAAAGATACAGATGCCCGCTCTCCTTGCGGTTGGGGATGTACCGGTCATCTGTGGCTAAAAGCAGGGACACACAATCATCTACTCTTGGAATCACAGTCCTTACCTGTGCCCGCACCTGGTCCCAAACTCCTCCGCAAAATCCCATGGCAGCCAGAATCGTATCCGGCTTCCTTTTTCTTTTTTCCAGTTCCTGCCAGATCACCGTTTTCATAGTCGCCGGCTCTACGTGATAGATCCGGTCAATGACTATAATCGGATAATTGGTATGCATCTTCTCCTGTGCCCGTTTCACATAACGTTCCAGCGAACTGCAAGTCAAAATGACGGTTTCTTTTTCCATATTCGTGCTCCTCGTACAATATATAAAAATTGATTTATCTGCGTCGTTTACCGTAAGTTTTTCTTTCTATGTTATACTACAATAGTTTTGATGTTGGGGTCAAAACCATAAATAACTTTGTCCTCTATTTCTATAAAGAGTTTTCTGAAATTCAATGCTGCTATCTTGGAACCGAAAAAGAACTTGCCCCGCTGTTTCCCACGAGGTATCTTTTC
>OIYE01000605.1_pt1 | contig 27608 bp, 20 predicted proteins | sample 1588091 | NCBI WGS metagenome assembly OIYE01 (sample SAMN03283265) | human gut metagenome | biome: human-associated habitat; material: feces | host: Homo sapiens | place: USA | collected 2013 | reverse complement strand
ATGTACAGATTATCGTGGATGATACGATTGCTACACTGTATGTGGACGGAGTTGCTCTGAATACCCGCATGTATACAAACCCGGGGGAAGGAATCTGCCTGGGAGTTACAGATGGAAGTGCGGTATTTGAGAATCAGAGTATTGCATATCTGTAAAAGGGAATCGGGCCGCCGTACTGTTTTTGGTGCGGCGGCCCTGATTTTATCTCGTTCTTTTCAGAACACTTCGCGGGATATTACCTGCCGGACAGTTACAATATTTTAAAAGAGAAACGATGTACTGGTGATTCGAGGATAAGTATAATTCACAAAATGGGGTCTGAAAAAAACAGGCTCCATTTTGCAATTGTTTACTGATGAAAAGAAAAAAGTATGTTATAATAAAAAGAATACTGTAAAAAAAGAAATGCAATAAGGAGATGGAAATCCATGAAAGTATCTATGTGTAAAACCATGCGGACTTATGAGTGGAAAAATCTGTCGAAAGATCTTCTGGCGGGTCTGGTGATCATGGCAGTGTCGATTCCAATATCCATGGGATATGCGCAGATCGCGGGGCTTCCGGCGGTGTATGGACTGTACGGCTCAGTTTTTCCGATAGTACTGTTTGCCTTATTTTCTACTTCCCCGCAGTTTGTTTTCGGTGTAGATGCTGCTCCGGCGGCACTGGTAGGATCGGCACTGGTAAGTCTGGGGATTGAAGGGGGATCGAAGGAAGCAATTGCGGCAGTTCCGGTGCTTGCATTTTTTGTTGCTGTCTGGCTTCTGGTCTTTTATCTGTGTCGGGCGGGAAAACTGGTCAATTATATTTCAGCACCGGTGATGGGCGGATTTATCAGTGGAATCTGTACCACGATCATTCTGATGCAGGTGCCTAAATTATTCGGTGGTAAAGCAGGGGTCGGGGAACTCCCGGAACTGGTGCATCATATCTGGGAGAGTCGGACGATCTTTTATCTGCCATCCTTGCTTCTGGGTGTTGGTACACTGGTGATTCTTCTGGTGTCAAAAAAGCTGATTCCCAAATTTCCGATGGCAGTGTTTCTGATGGCAGCGGGTGCGATCGGTACGGCGTTTTTTCATCTGGAAGATCTTGGTATTCAGACGCTTGCAGCAGTGAAACCGGGGCTTCCCACATGGACAGTTCCGGAGTTTGGAGCAATCCCGTTAAAAGAGGCGGTGATCATCAGTCTTTCCGTGGCAGTTGTCATCATGGCAGAGACATTACTTGCGGAGAACAGTTTTGCACAGAAAAATCGTTACCGGATCGATGACAATCAGGAAATTCTTGCATTTGCCATGGGAAATCTGGCTGCTTCCGTTATCGGTTGCTGTCCGGTCAATGGATCCGTATCGAGAACGGCTATGGGAGAGCAGTACCAGGCGAAAACTCAGCTGACCGGTATCGTGGCCGGACTGTCTATGATTGTATTATTGCTTTGCGGAACCGGATTTATCGGGTATCTTCCGATTCCGGTGCTGACAGCGATTGTGATTTCAGCGTTATTGGGAGCGACAGAATTTGATCTGGCGGTGCGGCTGTGGAAGGTGAGCCGCACGGAATATCTGATCTTTGCTGGAGCATTTTTCGGTGTACTGATGCTTGGGACTATCAACGGAGTATTGATTGGAATCATCCTTTCTTTTTCAGAGATGATTATCCGGACATCCAAGCCTTCCAGAGGCTTTCTTGGGATTCAGCCGGGACACCGGCATTTCCGGGATCTGAAAGAAAGCGATCAGATCCATGCGATTGAAGGGGTGTTGATCTATCGGTTCAGCAGCAATCTGTTTTTTGCCAATATTCAGGTATTGCAAAGTGACATTGAGGATAATCTGCGGGAAGATACCAAAGCAGTGATTTTGGATGCCAGTGGAATCGGAAGTATGGATATTACAGCGGCAGATCGGTTAAAACTTTTATATGAGTCACTGAAAGAGAAAAATATACGTTTTTATATCACAGAACATATTGCAGGATTGAATGAACAGATGCGTCAGCTGGGACTTGGATGTTTGATTCAGGAAGGCTGTGTGCGAAGAACGACACATATTGCTTTGAAAGATATGGGGATTACCCGTCCGTATCCCTTAGAGGGCGGTGTGGATAATGAACAGCGCAGTGCGTCCAGAAAACGTGCCGACAACAGGGTGCAGGAATTTGTCTGGGCGTTTGGAAGTCAAGCAGAAGAGGAGATCGAACGACAGATCGGGTGTCAGATTGAACAGTTGAAGAAAACCGGTGATGTGGAATATCTGCTTCACGGCCGATGGTCTCATATGGAGGAGCTGGATCAGGATGAGTGGCTGGAACATCTGGAAGAGCATCTCAAAGAAATTGTCAATATTTCCGGAAAAGATGAAAAAAACCTGGCAATTCGACTGGAAAAACACCGTCAGGAAGTGCATGACCGTATTGCAAGAGAACATCCGGAACTTGCAGAGCGTTTCCGGGAAAGGCGTCATCTGTTGGATGAACATCTGAAGGAAAAGAGACCGGAAGTTTATGAACTTGTAATTCAGTTGCGCAAAAAGATCAGCGATGAGCAGAGAGAACAAGAGGAACAATAGTTACATTAGAGGGCAGTAAAAGATGACAGAACAAAAGATAACCATGACGATGGAGCAGGTGGAACAGGAGATGGAAGAGTATCGCAGGATTTTTGATGTGGTGCGGCTCATCGAAGAAGAAACGATCCAAATGATGGAAGAGGGCAGGGAGGAAGAAGTTGATCCTGAGAAAGTGGCCTGCTATTCATTCTGGAAGAAAAACAGGCAATGTAAGAACTGTATATCTGCAAGAGTACTCAGGGAAAAGAACCAGGGGACCAAACTGGAGTTTGTGGGAGAAGATATTTATCAGGTAACTGCCTGCTATATGGAAATAGATGGAAAAGCATATGTAATGGAACTGGTGAAAAAACTGAACGAAGAATTCCTTCTGGACGCAGAGGGATGTGAAAAATTGGTTCGAAAACTGGACGGATATAACCAGGATCTTTACATTGATGCTCTGACAGGCTCTTACAATCGAAGATATTATGAGGAACGACTGAAAGGAAAAGAAACTTCTGCCGGTGTGGCAGTTATAGATCTGGATGATTTTAAACTGTGGAATGATACATATGGACATGGAGCAGGAGATGTGGTGCTACAGACAGTGGTGAAAGCGATCCGTCAGTCCACACGGAAAACAGACAGTCTGGTACGCTATGGAGGGGATGAATTTCTTCTGGTTATGCCGGATGTTTCCGATGAAGTTTTTATGAAAAAACTGGAATATATTCAGAAGCAGATCAGGGACGCGGATATTCCCGGTTTTTCCAGAATGCGTCTTTCTGTCAGTATCGGAGGCGTGACAGTCCGGGAAGAAGTTATGGAAGAGGCAGTACGAAAAGCAGACCGGCTGATGTATCAGGCGAAAATCCAGAAGAATATGGTGGTGACCGAAAGAAAATCAATTGATGCGGATGGAATGATTCATCTGGAAGAAGAGATAAAGCGGACAAAACAGCTGATCATGATCGTAGATGATTCTGAGATGAACCGTGAGATCCTTGCGTCGATTCTGGAAGAAGATTATCAGATCATTGAAGCAGAAAACGGAGAAACCTGTCTACGTCTTTTGCAAAAGTATGGAACTGAGATATCGTTGATTCTTCTGGATATTGTAATGCCTGGCATGAATGGATTTCAGGTTTTACATGATATGAACAAAAATCACTGGATCGAAGACGTTCCGGTTATCATGATTTCCAGTGAAGACTCCGAAAAGAGTATACGACGGGCTTATGAAATGGGAGTATCAGATTATATCAGCCGTCCATTCGATGGAAAGGTTGTCTATCAGAGAGTATTCAATACGATCAAGCTGTATGCAAAACAAAGAAGGCTGATCACGCTGGTAACGGATCAGGTTTATGAGAAGGAGAAAAACAACCGGATCATGGTAAGTATTCTGAGTAAGATCGTAGAGTTTCGAAATGGAGAAAGTGGACTGCATGTGGAACATATCAATAAACTGTCCGGTATGCTCCTGGAACGTCTGGTACAAAAAACCGACAAGTATCATCTGACCTGGACGGATCAGTATCTGATCACAGTTGCTTCTGCTCTTCATGATATCGGGAAAATCGGGATCGATGAGAAAATCCTAAATAAGCCGGGTAAACTGACACCGGAAGAATTTGAACTGATGAAAATGCATACGATGATAGGGGCATCCATGCTGGAACGGATGGAAATATATAAAGAAGAACGGCTGGTGCAGATTGCCTGTGAGATCTGCCGCTGGCACCATGAACGGTATGACGGAAGCGGATACCCGGACGGACTAAAGGGGGAAGAGATTCCGATTTCAGCTCAGGTGGTTTCTATTGTAGATGTCTACGATGCATTGACGAGCCCGAGAGTCTATAAAAAAGCATATTCTCATGAGAAAGCGATGCAGATGATCCTGACCGGAGAATGCGGTGTGTTTCAGCCTTTGCTTCTGGATTGTTTTTGTGATATTCAGGAGGAAGTACGGAAGGTGACACAGGAAAAAAGCGAAAAAGAAGGAAAAATATCCGGATTTGAACTGACAGATCTGAAAGAAACTCTGAAAAACAGTCATCTGATCGGTGATTTAAAACCAGAAAAGAATCACTGACAGGGTAGAAAAACCGGTAATTATGTGATAAGATAAATGCAACGTGTTAAAGTGAAAAAGTGTTAGAGGAGGAATAGTGTTATGTATATTACATGTCTGGATGTGGAAGGTGTGCTGGTTCCGGAGATCTGGGTGGCATTTGCCGAGGAGAGTGGAATTCCGGAACTGAAGAAAACAACCAGAGACGAACCGGATTATGATAAGCTGATGAAATGGAGACTGGGTGTACTGAAGGAGCATGGGCTTGGGTTGAAAGAGATTCAGGAAACCATCGAAAAGATTCAGCCACTTCCGGGCGCAAAAGAATTCTTAGATGAATTAAGAAGTTTCAGCCAGGTTATCCTGATCAGTGATACCTTTGCAGAATTTGCCAGTCCACTGATGGAAAAACTGGGACGTCCCACATTATTCTGCAACAGTCTGGAAGTTTCCGGAAACGGAGAAATCACAGGATATAAGATGCGTGTGGAACAGACAAAACTGACCACTGTAAAAGCACTGCAGTCTATCGGATTTGAGACGATTGCCAGTGGAGATTCCTATAACGATCTGGGGATGATCCAGGCAAGCAAGGCAGGTTTCTTATTCCGAAGCACGGATAAGATCAAAGCAGAGTATCCCCATATTCCGGCTTATGAGACCTATGACGAACTGCTTGGTGCTATCAAAAAAGCAATGGCAGAGTAAATAAAAATATTAAAATCACAGGATGGAAGCAGGATTTTGCAAGAAAAAACATATTGACATAGTATGTAATTAATAATATGATAGCAATATCCGGTTCAGTTGCAGAAGAGACTGAGAAAAGAGACAACAGACAGCTGGACAGGATGTAATTGTGACCGGGAGTACTACTGCCCGGTTATAATTATATTTACACAGGAATCGGTCCGGCGAACCGGTTCTGAGAACGAGAACAGGGAGAATGATATGTTAAATCAGTTTTCAAGAACACAGCTGCTGCTGGGTGAAGAAGCCATGGAAAAGCTGAAGAATTCAAGAGTGGCTGTTTTTGGTATCGGCGGTGTCGGCGGATATGTCTGTGAGGCACTGGTGCGAAGCGGTGTCGGAGCCTTTGATCTGATCGATGATGATAAGGTATGCCTGACCAATCTGAACCGTCAGATTATCGCTACGAGAAAAACCGTAGGAAAATATAAAACGGATGTGATGAAAGAACGGATGCTGGAGATCAATCCGAATGTGGATGTGCATATCCATAAGTGCTTCTTCCTTCCGGAAAATGCAGATAAATTTCCATTTGAAGAGTATGATTATGTGGTAGATGCAGTAGACACCGTGACTGCAAAAATTGAACTGGTAATGAAATGCCAGGAAAAAGGCGTGCCGATTATGAGCAGCATGGGAGCCGGCAATAAGCTGGATGCCAGCCAGTTCAAGGTGGCTGACATTTATAAAACCAAGGTATGCCCGTTGGCCAAGGTTATGCGCCGGGAACTGAAGAAGAGAAGAGTCAGAAAATTAAAGGTTGTTTACTCGGAAGAACTGCCGAAACGTCCGATTGAGGATATGTCCATCAGTTGCAGAACAAACTGCATCTGCCCGCCGGGAGCCGCACACAAATGTACGGAACGACGAGACATTCCGGGCAGTGTGGCATATGTGCCATCGGTAGCAGGATTGATCATTGCAGGAGAAGTCGTGAAAGATCTGACAACCGTGAAAAAATAGAATAAAAGTAACTATTCAGCAGCCGCTGTCCCGCGAGGTGTTTTGGCATGAATATGCCAAAATCCCGAGACATACAAGTCAAAATGCCATCACCGAAGGTGATTTTTAATGTATTTTGGCTCGTAACTGTGAAGGGACTGAACAGTTACGAATAAAGCGGAAACCAATCGGAAAGGAAAGACAGCATATGGAAGAAATGATTACAAGAGAACAGATGGAAAAACTGAAAAAACTGCAGGATTATTTGAGAAGTCTGGAATCTGTTGCAGTAGCATTTTCCAGTGGTGTAGATTCCACATTTTTATTAAAGGTGGCAAAAGACACGCTGGGTGATAAGGTGATGGCAGTGACTGCCCAGTCCTGCTCTTTCCCCAAAAGAGAGCTAAAAGAAGCGATTGCATTCTGTGAAAAAGAAGGAATCAAACATGTGATCTGTGAATCTGAGGAATTGAGTATCGAGGGATTTGCCCAGAATCCGAAGAATCGCTGCTATCTGTGTAAAAAGGAGCTGTTTGAAAAGATTCAGAAGATCGCCGCTGATAACGGTATGAAAGCCATCGTGGAAGGTTCCAATCTGGATGATAACGGAGATTACCGTCCGGGACTGCAGGCAGTCGCCGAGCTTGGAATCAAAAGTCCGTTACGTCACTGTGATCTGACAAAAGCAGACATTCGTGCACTGTCCCATTACTTGCATCTGCCGACTTGGGAGAAACAGTCTTTCGCCTGCCTGTCTTCCCGCTTTGTATACGGAGAGACGATCACAGAAGAAAAACTTGACATGGTAGATAAGGCAGAACAGCTGCTTTTGGACATGGGATTTCATCAGGTACGCGTCCGCATCCACGGTATGATGGCGCGAATCGAGATTGATCCTTCCGAGTTTGGAAAACTGATGGAAGAGGAAAACCGGGAAAAAATTGCAAAAACACTGAAAGCGTACGGATTTACTTATGTAACGCTGGATCTGATGGGATATCGTACCGGAAGCATGAATGAAACATTATAAGCATATAGTACGCATATTAATATAGAAGAAATAAATACATATACAGATCTGAGAACGATAAAAAGCCCCGACAATGGAGAAAATTTTCCAGTGTCGGGGCTTCGTTTTTGCGAGCGGTAAGTCAAAAACAAATCTTTATTATGACAGAACTGACCGTGTGCAGGTGAATCAGATTTTATGATCGTCAGATACTGGATTGGCGGTAAATCGTATAGGAAATTCCGGCAGTAATTGCCTCACAGATCCAGAATGCATGCCACACACCGGACGGACCAATCAGGCGGCTCAGAAGAAATGCCAGTGGCAGAATCAGGATCGCATAGCGGCAGAGGGAGATCATCAGCGACGGTATGCCTTTTCCAAGACCTTCGAGTGCTCCACTGGAAGTGATGGATACGGAAGATACGATAAATCCGAGACTGATGATTCGAAGTGCTGTACTTCCGGCTGTGATCGTCTGTGGGTTGGTAGTAAAGAGCCCGAGCAAAGTGCCCGGAATAAACATGCAGAGCAGGGTGCCTGTAAGCATGATTCCGGCAGAAAGATATAACGTATAGGAATACAGTTTGTGTACGCGCTTTTGTTCGCCGGCACCGTAGTTGTATCCAATCAGCGGACGCATTCCCTGGATAATCCCGTTTGCCGGAAGATACAGGAAGGTTTGGAGCTTGTAATAGACACCAAGGATCATCACATACATCTGTCCGTAAACTGCGAGGATCGCGTTCAGGGAAGAGATCAGCAGGGAAGACAGTGCCATATTTAAGGTTGCCGGAATTCCCACAGCATAGATCTTTTTTAACAGTATGAGATCAAATTTCAGAGATTTCAGAGAAATCCTTATCGGCAGAGGACGGATCCATGCGAAAAGCAGATACGCTGCCAGCGTAAGCAGCTGTCCAAGCCCGGTCGCCCATGCGGCACCCCGGATTCCCATCCGGGGAACCGGTCCGAGTCCGAAAATCATGATCGGATCCAGAATAATGTTCAGAATACATCCACTCATCATACAGAACATTGTGGTCTTCATCCGTCCGACAGACTGGAAAATCTTCTCATAAGCAACCCCCAGAGATATAATAACAGAAAAACCAAATGTGATCCGGGAGTAGGTGATTCCCATGGAGAGAATTTCCTGTTCTTTCGTGAACATGGAAAGAAACGCCGGCATGATGGTAATCGTCCCAATGGTTAAAATTACACCGTGAAGAAACGAACAGGCAATGCCAAGCGTGGCGCTGGTATCCGCTTCTTCCTGTTTCTGTGCGCCCAGAAAATAGGCAATCGTCGCGTTGATGCCGATGCCGAAACCGACACCTACGGCAGTGATCAGATTCTGAACCGGGAAGACCAGAGAGAGCGCAGTCATCGCATTTTCATTGATCTTTGCCACAAAATAACTGTCGATAATGTTGTACAGCGAATTGACCATCATTGACAATACCATTGGAAGTGCCATGGATAAAAGCAATGGCAGGATAGGTTTCTCTTTCATGTAAGTTTGTTCCATAAAATATCCTCCTTGAAAATATCGATACCGGATGGTACCTTTTACCTCTGAAATCATGAAAATAAAAAAGCCACATAACCGCATCTGCAGGAACAGAAGGGTTATGTGGCGAAAAATAGATATATCCTTTCAGAAAGGATACATCCAGAAAAATCCACACAGGTTTTGGATGTCATGTAAGACAGTCGTATTCTATTGGAAAACGAAGGGTTTGTCAAGAGAGTTTAAAAAATTTATAAAATCTTTCAGAAAAAGGTAGGCAGATGAAGAGAAAACAGATATAGTTATTATTTATCAAAGAAAGAAAAAATCAGAGAAGTTAAAGGAGAAGCGATGGAACATTTGGCGTGGTATGAACTGTTACTGCTGTTTTTTGCCGCATCTTTTCTTGGATGGGTGCTGGAGACTGCAGCGGCAGATATCAAACAGAAAAAATTTGTAAATCGTGGTCTGGTGACCGGTCCGTTCTGCGTGATGTATGGTATCACGACGGTACTTTTAACGGTAGGGCTGGGAGAATTGCGTGGTATCTGGTTGTTTTTATTTTCTGCAATTTATGCGACGGTGGTGGAATGGATCGGGGGTCACCTGATCGAACGGTTATTTCATCAGCGATGGTGGGATTATTCCGGGAAAAAAGGGAACTTGGATGGTTATATCTGCCTGAGTGCTTCTGTGTTCTGGGGTGTTCTGGGATTTGTGATGGTGACCTGGGGAAATGATCTGCTGTTCCGGTTGATGGCGTTGCTGCCGTTGCTACTGGTAAAAATTTTACTTCTGGTACTGGCTGGCCTCCTGGTGGTAGACATTCTGGCTTCCTATATTCTGCTTCGTGGTTACGGAAACAACATCCGCCAGTGGGAGGAGGCAGATAACCGGATTCGCAAAGTTACGTTACGATTGCAAAACTGGATCGGAACGGTCATTGCACGACGAATCCGAAAGGCATACCCGAAAGCAGCGGAGACAAAAATCGAAGAGAAAGAGGCAGCGAAAGTGACCTCCACGGTATTTGCCGCCGGATGCAGTTTTTATAAAATTGTTCTTTTATTTTTCTGCGGAGCCTTTCTGGGTGATCTGACAGAAACCGTTTTCTGCAGGATCACTGCCGGTGTCTGGATGAGTCGCAGCAGTGTAGTCTGGGGACCGTTCAGCATCGTGTGGGGACTGGCAATCGCGTTGGTCACTGCCCTGCTATACAAATACAAAGACCGTTCCGATTCCTTCCTTTTCGGTATGGGAACCTTTCTCGGTGGTGCTTATGAGTATCTGTGCAGCGTCTTTACGGAACTGGTATTCGGTAAAGTATTCTGGGATTACAGTGAGATCCCGTTCAACCTGGGCGGCAGGATCAATCTGTTATACTGCTTTTTCTGGGGCATCGCTGCGGTGGTCTGGTTCAAACTCCTGTATCCGCGTTTGTCCGACTGGATCGAAAAGATTCCGATGAAACCGGGAAAAATCATCACCTGGGCACTGATCCTCTTCATGTGCTGCAACATCGTGATGTCCTGCATGGCACTGATCCGGTACGACGCAAGGGGAAAAGGCGTGTCTGCAGAAAATACACTGGAAGAATGGCTCGACGAACACTACGACGATGCCCGGATGCAGCGGATCTATCCGAATGCGATCACCGCATCCTGAGCAGTGAACGGAGAGGAATGTGCATATTGAATAAAAACCCATAAAAAATAAAACCCAAAAACTCTGTCCCCAGTGGCATCAACCACCAGTTGAAAAACCGGGGCGGGAGTGCGGGATCAGAAAGGGGAACACTTTGTGGGCGTTTAGGGCAAGCTTTGAGATCCGGCGCTTACCTACGGAACCTGCCACTGGCAGCTTCCTCCGGATGCAATGCAACGTAGGCTTTCGCGAGGGTCAGCTGACCCTCGTGAATATAGCCGAAGTTAGCGACTAGCTCAAAGTTGCCCTGCCCACGTTCCCCGTCTGATCCCGCACTCCCGCCCCGGTTTTTCGGCGTCCGCGTAGCCAATAAAAATAAGAAACCTCAAGAATTTTCCCCCTTCAGCGCCTGCGTAATCCCCTTCACCGAAGAAGCATACTCCATCGGCGCCATCCCCGTAGCCTTCTTAAACTGCTTCGAAAAATAAGGCAGCGAACTATAAGACAAAAACCCTGCGATCTCCGTCAGATTTTTCCGTCCGTCCCGGATCATATCCTTTGCCCGCTGAATCTTCAGTCCGTTAAAATATTCCATCGGACCACATCCCTTCTCCTTCTGAAATAGTTTCTGAATCGAAGAACGGCTCAGTGAAAAATGCTCACACAGTTGATCCAGCGAAAGCTGTTCGCAGATATGAAACTCCATAAACTCTGTGATTTCTTGTAAACGCTTCTCCCGTGTTCCCGAAAGCTCTACCGGACTCACGAACGTCCCCGTGATCCGCCGGCGCGGAAAAACATCAGGCTTTGCATTATTTTGAAGTACTGTGACAAGAAAAAGCTCCAGATACAGCAGAATCATCTGCTGGGAACCAATCGGTGCATCCGCCCGAAGCTTGACCTGTTCCACGGAAGGAATATTCATCGGTGTGGATAATACTTTCCGGGCGGTGTCGAGAATGTGGGAAATCAACGTCCGTTCCTCCATATTTAATGTCATCTTTTTTCCACGGAATTCACCCATTGCCGGAGAATGACTGACAAAAGAGACAGCAACAAGATTTGGGGAAGAATTTCCGACTGAGCGGATCGCATGAAACTCATTTGGTTCATGAAAAATAATATCTCCGGCGTGAAGTGTAAACTGATGTTCTCCGCCCTGAACGATCACACTGCCTTTATCAACATACATAAATTCCCAGAAATCATGGGATTCCCCACGGAATACAAAATCCCGCATATATTCAAAATAATGAATCGTGATGATCGAATCAATCACAATCTCGCGTTTCAGCTTTGTTTCAATATAAGTCATAAGTGAACACATCCCTCCGAATACCCCTATTTTACCAGAGAACAGGGTAATCCACAACAAAAGGATCGGCCTGATTTCGTGCAAAATAAGCGCTTTATTATGGTAAAACGCTAAAAAGCATACGCAATCAGACAATAAGAGTACACAATAAGACAACTCAAAAACGAAAAAACTGGTTATAATGAATAAAACAAAAACAACTGTCTGAGGGACAAGGACGAACAGTTGACAAAGGAAAAAATAAAGAGGCAAACACCTATGATGATAATTGAAAGAGGAAATACGAAAGTCTGTTTCTGTCAGGAGACTCTGGCGGTGACGGTAGAAAAGGATCAGACCCGCTGGGAATGGGCGGATGGCTTTCAGCCGAAACTGATCTGTAAAGAAGGAAGCTTTTCTTTTCTGGATGCAGTAACCATCACCCATGAAACCTATACTATGGGTGTCGGCATCGGAATCCGAAGCTGTTTTGAGGGATTTGAAAAAGACGGCGTGACTTATCCGTATGCTTTTGAGACACTGATCTGGATGGAAGATACCACGGAACAGGTATATTTCGAATGGGTTCCGTTAAAAGAAGAAGGGCTTCAGGTTGAAAAAGTACTCTGGCCGGGTCAGATGGCTTTTGAAGAAAAGAAAGACAGCTGGTATACGCTGCTGACACATCAGCAGGGTATTCTGATTCCGAATGACTGGGAGATACCGTTGTCTGCGATTCCGTTTGCAGGATTCTTTGAAACAGCAGGCGGATATATGCCATGGTTCGGTCAGGTAAAAGACAGACAGGGGTATATCGCAATCTGCACCACACCGTGGAATGCAGGATACTATGCCGAACATCCGGCAGGCGGTCCATACACCCACGTCGGCGTATACTTTGAACCGAGTCTCGGAAAGATGGATTATCGCAGAGTGATGCGATATACTTTCCTGGATGACTGTGATTACAATGATTTGTGTAAAGAATATCGGTCTTATGTAAACGAACAGGGAAGATTAAGAACGCTGGAAGAAAAAGCGGCAAGAAATCCTTCCGTCAACGATCTAATCGGATGTGCTTTCGTTCACAAGGGAATCAAAACCCAGGTGCAACACAACTCCGATTTCTTTGATCCGGAGAATCCGGAAAAGAACAATCATCTGACAACTTTTGCACAACGTACAAAAGAAATCAGAGAACTTCATGAGCAGGGAGTGGAAAAGCTGTATCTTCATCTGGATGGCTGGGCACAGCCGGGATATGACAACCAACATCCTGATTACCTGCCGGCGTGTAAAGAGGCCGGTGGCTGGGAAGATATGAAAGAACTGGCAGATACCATGCACGAATGTGGTTATATGTTTGGTATCCATGATCAGTACAGAGATTTTTATAAAGCTGCTCCAAGTTTTGATGAAAATTATGCCTGCAGATTACCGGATGGAAGTATTCCGGAGCACCAGAGATGGGCGGGAGGTCCACAGTCATATCTGTGTGCAACACAGGCACCGTATTATGTGAAGCGCAATTTTACCGAGATCAAAAAACACGGAATCCGGCTGGATGGTGCTTATCTGGATGTATTCACCTGTAACGAAGGAGATGAATGTGACAATCCGGAACATCGCATGACACGGAGAGAATGTTATGAATTCAGAGGAAGATGCTTTGAGTATCTGCTCTCCCAGGGTATCCTGCCAAGTTCGGAAGAAGTAAGCGACTGGGCAGTCCCGAGTCTGGTTTTCTGTCATTACGCACCGTATGATTTTATGATGAAAAAACCGGGAACACCGAAAGAAGGAGTTCCGGTACCGTTATATAATCTGGTATATCATGACTGTGTGATTCAGCCATGGATGATGGATAAAGTAAGTGAAGCGGAAGATTACATGCTGTACGCTCTGTTAAATGGCGGCGCACCCTATCTGATCCGTGACGCGGCTTATCCGAATATCGACGGAGCTTTTGACGATAACGTAACACTGAGTCGAAAAGAAGAAATCGAACGTAGCAAGGCAGTGACAGAATTACATAAACAGGTGGCAAAATGCGAGATGCTGCATCATGAGATGGTAAATGGAGATTATATGGTACAGGAGACAACGTTCTCCGACGGAACCGGTGTACGGGTGGATTTCAGAAAACAAACGTACCAGATCTTCCATAAATAAAACGATTCAATACGAAAAGACAACGAGAGGGAGCCAAAGCGGGCATGTGTACAGGAAGGCTGTGCATACCCGCTTTTCCCGTATCAGGCTGAGAAAATTATGGCATTTTCAAAAAAAGATGTTATAATGATGCAGAATAAATAGTTAAAACAAATACGTATGTAAGTGGGTAACCCTTTGGGCTAGTACAACGTAAGCACGGAACAGTTACTCATTTTCATAATAGAGTAACCCGACAATGAATATTCCAACAAAGGGAAAAGGAGAGAAAAGTCATGAAAAATATGAAAAAAATTGCAGCACTGGGTATGTCTGCTGTCATGGTAGCAGGTATGATGGCCGGATGCGGAAGCAACAGTGATTCTTCCAGCAGCGACAGCAAGGGAAGTTCCAAATCCGGTGACAAAGTAGAACTGACACTGGGTATCTGGGATGAAAATCAGAGAGATGCCATGCAGAAAATGATCGATGCATATGAAGCAGAAAATGATAACGTATCCATCAGCATCCAGCTGACACCATACAAAGGTGGAGAATACTGGACAAAACTGGAAGCATCTGCAGGCGGCGGAACAGCTCCTGACGTATTCTGGCTGAATGTTCTGCATCTGGATTCTTACGTGGAAGGTGGTATCCTGGATGATCTGTCTGATGCAATCGCTTCTTCTGACATCAAAGATAACTTCTCGGATACTCTGGTAAACAACTATGTTCGTGACGGTAAAAACTACGCAGTACCGAAAGACTTCGATACCAACGCTCTGTGGTACAACAAAGACCTGTTCGATCAGGCTGGTGTGGAATATCCGACCGATGATATGACATACGATGATCTGGTTGCTCTGGCAACTGAACTGAAAGACAAACTGCCGGATGGTGTATATCCGTTCGCCTGCCCGGTTGACTTCCAGACATGGTATTATCAGACTGTATACGCAAACGGCGGCTGGATCCTGAACGATGACGCTACCGAAACAGGATACGGTGATGCAAAAACACAGGAAGGTATCCAGTGCTGGATCGACATGATCGATGCCGGTCTGTCACCAAGTGCCTCTACTCTGTCTGAGACAGGTTCCGATGCCATGTTCGAAGGCGAGCAGATCGCTATGACACTGGCTGGTTCTTACATGGTTCCGGAATACGCTTCCAACGATACCATCAAAGACAAAATCGACTGTGTAGAAGTTCCTACCTTCAATGGTGTAGAAGACAACTGTATCAACGGTCTGGGATTCGCAGTATATGAAGGATCCAAACAGAAAGAAGAAGCTGAGAAATTTGCAATCTGGATGGGAAGCTCTGAAGCTCAGAAGATCCAGGGCGAAACTGGTGTAGTAATCTCCGCAAGAGAAGACGCACAGCAGTATTTTGCAAAAGCAAATGAGCAGTACAACCTGGCAGCATATACAAACCACTCCGCTGAAGCTTATCCACTGCCGGTATGCAGCAAAGCAGCAGAACTGTATGATATGGAATCTACCTGGTTAACAAAAGCTTATACGGGCGAAATGTCACTGGCAGATGCCTGCTCCGGCCTGAAAGAAGAAGCAGACGCTCTGTTAGCAAAGTAATAAAGTAGGTGAAAGAATGGCTGACGTGAAAGCAAAAGTAAAGACGCCGAAGAAAAAAGCGTCGAAAAGAGAGAAAAAAGACTGGATTGCCGCATATATCCTGATTGCACCCGTTACCCTGGGTCTGCTGGTGTTTTATATCTGGCCGTTTATCCAGAATGTCTGGTTCAGTTTTAATGATGTAAACAAATTTAATATGTCTACTTTTGTAGGTCTTGCGAACTACAAAGAAATGATCGGTGACAAAGAAGTATGGAGAACCTTCGGCAATACCCTGAAATACGTTATCGTAACCGTACCGGTAGGGCTGGCGTTATCCACTTTCCTTGCGGCTTTACTGAATGCAAAGATCAAAGGAAAATCCATTTACCGTACCCTGTATTTCCTTCCTTCGGTTACCATGTCTGCAGCTGTGGCCATGGTTTGGAAATGGATCTACAATGAACAGATGGGTATCCTGAACAGCGCTATCAAAGCCATGGGAGGAACCGGTCATAACTGGCTGACTGATTCCAAGACAGCATTGTTTATGATTATGATCGTAGGTCTCTGGATGACGGTTGGTTATAACATGATTATCTTACTGGCAGGTATGCAGGGAATCAACAGTGTGTATTACGAAGCAGCCTCTATCGACGGTGCAAGCGAAATTACTCAGTTTTTCAAAATCACGGTACCGATGCTGACACCGACAGTCTTCTTCGTTATGATTACATCCATCATCAGTGGTTTCCAGGTTTTTGATACTGTTTACATGATGATCGGCAAAGCAAGTCCGGCATTCGAGGCAACACAGACCGTTGTGGCACTGTTTTACCGGACAGCGTTCGACTATGGTTATAAAGGATATGCAGCAGCTATTTCTATTCTGATCTTCGCAGCGATTATGATCGTGACCGTGATCCAGATGATCGGACAGAAGAAATGGGTGAACTACGACTAAGGAGGAGTGAGAACATGAAAGGTAAATTTAAGCTAAATCACCTGATCGTCCATCTGATCCTCCTGGTCGGAGTGATCGTGGTTGTATTTCCATTTGCATGGATGATCCTGACATCATTTAAAACATCCGGTGAGGCGATGAAGATTCCGCCGACAATTTTCCCGGAAAAATTCGTTACAACGGCATATCATACCATTGTAACTTCTGCAATTCCGTTTGCAACTGTTTATATGAATACGATCATTACCACCGTGGTTACCACACTGGTACAGATTGTATTCTGCTCCATGGCAGGTTATGCGTTCGGACGTATCGAGTTCCCGTTCAAGAATGCAATCTTTATTCTGGTGTTATCTGTACTGATGGTACCTGGACAGATCTTCCTTCTGCCACAGTATCAGATCGTTCAGAAACTGGGACTGCTGGATACGATCCCGGCACTGTTTCTGCCAAACCTGTTCAGCGCGTTCGGTACTTTCCTGCTGAGACAGTTCTTCATGTCTCTGCCGAAAGAACTGGAAGAAGCAGCCATTGTGGACGGATGCGGACGTTTCCGTATCTTCGCACAGATCATGCTGCCGCTGATCAAACCGGGTATCGTGGCAATGTCCATCTTTACCATCAAGTTTGCATGGAATGACTTCATGTGGCCTCTGATCGTCAACACTTCTATGAATAAGATGACACTGGGACCTGCACTGTCTACCTTACAGGGACAGTACACCACAGAGTATCCGATGCAGATGGCAGGTGCGGTTCTCGCCGTACTGCCGCTGGTAGTAATGTTCTTCATCTTCCAGAAACAGTTCATCGAAGGTGTTGCTCAGTCCGGTATCAAGGGCTGATGCTCAACCTATTGACAATGTAGGAAATCACATGCTACTATAATCCACAGAATTGTGGGTTTCAAATGAGAAAAAAAGATTTCGGGACTTTCAGTTCCCGGAATCTTTTTCTTTATATAAGGAAAGTCATGAAGAGGACAGGGAGAAAAAAGAATGGAAATGACAATACAGGAAGTAAAACAACTGGACAAAGACAGCTATCAGATCATCGATATCCGTGATGATAATGAGATCGCCCACGGTGCGATTCCGGGAGCGGTTGCGCTGAAAGTGGAAGAGATTGCGGAGAACCCGCTGGTGGATAAAAGCAAAAAACTGGTGATCTGCTGCAGCAGAGGAAAATACAGCCAGGAAGTGGTTCCGGAACTGATCGAAAAAGGTCTGGATGCCGTCAGCTTAAAAGGCGGTTATATCGCCTGGCTGATGGATCTGATGCGGGAAGATCAGGAAAAAGACATCAGTGCCGATGTGGAAAAAAGCATCCGTAAAAAGTTCCGCAAATCCATCTGGTGCAAATTTACAAAAGCCATCAATCAGTATGAACTGGTTAAAGAAGGAGACTGCATTGCAGTCTGTATCTCCGGTGGAAAAGATTCGATGCTGATGGCAAAACTGTTTCAAGAGCTGAAACTGCACAACAAGTTTTCTTTTGATGTAAAATTCCTGGTGATGGATCCGGGATACAGCCCGGAAAACCGCAAGGTGATCGAAGAGAACGCAAGAAAACTGAATGTTCCGATTACAATTTACGAATCGGATATTTTTGAGGCAGTCTTCCATGTAGATCAGTCCCCGTGCTATCTGTGTGCGAGAATGCGAAGAGGGCATCTCTATCATTACGCACAGGAACTGGGCTGTAACAAGATTGCTCTCGGCCATCACTATGACGATGTCATCGAGACCATCCTGATGGGTATGCTGTACGGCGCACAGGTACAGACCATGATGCCAAAGCTGCACAGCACCAATTTCGGCGGGATGGAACTGATCCGTCCGATGTATCTGATCCGCGAGGACAGCATCAAGGCGTGGAGAGATTATAACGATCTGCATTTCATTCAGTGTGCTTGTAAATTTACTGACACCTGCACCACCTGTAATAACGAAGAAACAAAATCCAAACGTATGGAGATCAAACAGCTGATCCGGACACTGAAAAAGACGAACCCATTTATCGAGAGTAATATTTTCAGAAGTGTGGAGAATGTTAATCTGGATACGGTTGTTGGCTACAAACAATATGGAGAACGTCATTATTTCCTGGAAAATTATGATAAGATGGGTGAATTGAAACAAGAGGAACTGGAGAAGAAAGAAGCAGCACATGCAGTGCAAGAAAGTTTTTCTGAACAGTAAGACAGACAGAATCTGAGGTGAGCATATGGCAGCTACACTGGAAAAAATCTATGAGGTGGCACTTCATCATTATCATATGAAGCTGGTCGCAGGAAGAGAAGGACTTTCCAATCTGGTGGACTGGGTTCATGTGGTGGAAGAAATGGATTATGTGCATTTCTTAAAAGGACGGGAACTGATCGTAACTACCGGTATCAAGGAACCGGACGATGCACAGCTGCTGGAATTTACCCAGCGGGTGTATGCAACGGGAGCCAGTGGTTTGGTGTTTAATGTCGGACGGTATATCCGGAGTGTGCCAAAAGAAGTGCAGGAATTTGGTGAAAACAATGATTTTCCGGTGTTTGTTCTGCCGTGGGAAGTGCACCTGGTTGACTTTAACCGGGAACTGTGCAATCTGATCTACCGGTCAGAACAGGAGCAGGACGATCTGGAGAGTGCCATTCGAAAAGCGGTATTCTCTCCGGAAAAGAAAGAAGAGTATCTGCCGGTACTGGCAAGAGAGGGGATTCATGGAGATACCGGTCTTACGATGGTGCAGTGTTATGTGCCGGCTTCCGGAAAGACCGATATTACCAGCTTTTATTACCGCTTTTTAAGGCAGTGCCAGCAGATTCTTACAAAACGGAATCTGACTCATGTAGTCTTTCATCACGACAGGTATCTGACTCTTGTGATGGCGGAATACCGAAAAGAGATTGTGGATCAGGTGCTGGATGCGATGAAACGGTGTGCGCTTAACTCAGCAGAGGGAACAGAGATGTATCTGGCCGTCAGTGAGGGAGAAACGCTGATTGGAAATCTCAGGGAAAAGTATCAGACCCTTTCTTATCTGTGTCGCTGGGCTGCAGATAAAAAGCAGACGCTTTGTCGGGAGAGTGAAATTGGTGTGACAAAACTTCTGCTGGCAGTTCCGGATCGGAGAAAACTATGGGAATATGAGACACAGACCCTGGGAGAGCTGGAGCGGATCGACCAGGAGACAGGAAGTGAATACCTGAAGATCCTGAAAATTTATCTCGAAGAAAACGGCAATATTCAGGAAGTGGCAGCAAAATGCTTCCTTCACCGGAATACGGTGGCATATCATCTGAAAAAGATCAGTGAGATCACCGGGAAGAATCTCGGGGAGACGAGAAACCGGACCCAGTGGGAACTGGCTTATCTGATCCGGAATCTGCGGAAACTGCTGGAATAAATAAGGCGGAGTGAACAGATAACAATGTGAACGGTGCACAAAAACCATGTGCACGGTGACGATGGACAGAACAGGAAAGTGTGATAATATAGGATACAAGCAAAGGCGCGATACAGTTGAAAAGCTGTGATCGTGCCTTTTTGTTTTTTAGATTAGAATTCCACAGGAATGAGACATAAAGGAGGGAACAGAAATGTTAAGAGAAGCATTACCTGAGATTGTAACAGGAAGTGTACCGGGACCGAAAGCTGCGGAACTCTTAAAACGGCGTGATGCAGCGATTCCGAAAGCTATGTGCGGAACTACTTATCCGATCTGTATGGGAAGAGGAGAGGGAGCCATGCTGGAAGACGTGGATGGGAACCGTTTCCTTGACTGGATCGGTGGTGTCGGTGTTCTGAATATCGGATACAGTAACCCGGAAGTTGTTGAGGCAGTGAAAGCCCAGGCAGACAAATATTTCCACGGCATCTTCAATGTCTATGTACATGAAGGATATGTAAAACTGGCAGAGATGTTTGATGAGACAATGCCATGCCGCGGTGACAAGATGAAAACATATTTTGCAAACTCCGGAGCCGAGGCAGATGAAAATGCAATCAAGATTGCAAAAGCCTATACCGGAAGAAATAATATCATCTGTTTCTCCGGTGCATTCCACGGAAGAACCAACCTGACCATGGCACTGACTGCAAAGAAAGCCTACGCCCTTGGTATGGGACCTTTCCCGGCAGGCATCTACCGTGCGGAATTTCCATATTTGTACCGTGCACCGAAAGGATACGCCGAAGAGGAAGCTATTGACTATTACATCGAAAAATTCCTGAAACTTTTCGATGAAGCCACACCTGCCAGTGATGTGGCAGCTGTTATCCTTGAACCGTTACAGGGCGAAGGTGGATTCATCCCGGCGCCGATCGAATTTGTAAAGAGACTGAGAAAGATCTGTGATGATAACGGCATCATGCTGATAGCCGATGAAGTACAGTGTGGTAATTGCAGAACCGGAAAATACTTCGCATCGGAATACTGGAAAGAAGCCGGCGCAGCACCGGATATCATCGCCACTGCAAAATCCATGGGAGCCGGCGTTCCGATCAGTGCGATCACCGCAAGAGCAGAAGTTATGGATGCGGCACCGGCAGGAACCATCGGCGGAACCTACTGTGGCAACCCGTTAGCCTGTGCGGCAGCTATCAAAACCATGGAAATCATGAAAGCAGAAGATTACTGTGGAAAATCGATGCATATCGGCAAAGTGGTCACAGAAGCTTTCGAAAAGATGAAAGAAAAATATTCCGTAATCGGGGATGTCCGTGGACTTGGCGGAATGATCGGTGTGGAATTTGTCAAAGACAAAGAAAGCAAAGAACCGAATCCGGAATTTGTAAAGCAACTGATCCAGTCGGCATTACAGAAAGGTCTGCTTCTTGAAAATGCCGGTTCCGCAGGAAATGTTATCCGTTTTCTGGCACCGCTGTGCATGACTGATGAGCAGATGGAAGCAGGATTAAAGATTTTCGAAGATGCTATCATAGAAAATCTGTAACCGGAACTTTAGAAATATTCATGAAAATCGCTATAGAATAAAAAACAGAAAATATAAAAAGACGGCAAAGGCGCTGAATAAACAGTTTCCTGCCGTCTTTTTGTTTTGATTTACGCGGGCAGCAAGTCAAAGTCCATGCTTGCATGAGACTTTGGTGACTGCTGCGATAACTTGAGAAACACGCTCCGCAGGGATGCGTTATAAAACATATTTCATAAACAAAAATCAGGGAGGACAACACTATGAAATTAAAAGACACAGGACTCACATTCCAGGACATCAAAGACAAAGTAGACAAATATATGATCGAGACTTATGAGAGATTCGATTTTCTGGCTGAGACAGCAAAAGATCAGTATATGTATGACGAAAACGGAACTCCTTATCTGGATTTTTATGCAGGAATCGCTGTAAACTCCGCCGGAAACTGTAATGAAAAAGTGGTAGCAGCAGTGAAGGATCAGGTAGAAGATATCATGCATACTTTTAACTACCCTTACACCATTCCGCAGGCTCTGCTGGCAGAAAAAATCTGCACTACTATTGGCATGGACAAGATCTTTTATCAGAACTCCGGTACAGAAGCCAACGAAGCGATGATCAAGATGGCAAGAAAATATGGAGTAGAAAAATACGGACCGAAGAGATACAACATCGTAACCGCATCCATGGGCTTCCACGGAAGAACCTTCGGTGCCATGTCTGCAACCGGACAGCCGGATAACGGATGTCAGATCGGATTCGGACCGATGACGGATGGATTTACCTATGCAGAGTACAATAACCTGCAGGCATTCAAAGATGCATGTACCGAAGATACCATTGCGATCATGGTAGAGCCGGTACAGGGTGAAGGCGGTGTTCATCCGGCAACCATGGAATTTATGCGGGGACTGAGAGAATTCTGTGATGAACATGAGATGCTCCTTCTGATCGATGAAGTACAGACCGGCTGGTGCAGAACAGGTAAAGTGATGTCCTTTATGAATTATGGAATCAAACCGGATATTGTATCTATGGCAAAAGCTTTGGGTGGTGGAATGCCGATCGGTGCGATCTGTGCAACTGCAGAGGTAGCCAAAGCATTCACCCCGGGATCTCATGGTACGACTTTTGGCGGACATCCGGTATGCTGCGCGGCAGCGCTGGCAGAGGTCAATGAACTTCTGGATCGGGATCTTGCAGGAAATGCTGCAAAGATAGGTGCATATTTTATGGAACAGTTAAAGACGCTTCCGCATGTAAAAGAAGTCAGAGGACAGGGACTCCTGGTTGGTGTGGAATTTGACGATACCATCTCCGGTGTGGATGTGAAACATGAATGTCTGCACAGACATCTGCTGATCACAGCCATCGGAGCACATATTATCCGTATGATCCCACCGCTTATCATCAACAAAGAGGATTGTGATAAAGCAGTGGCAATCATCAGAGAAGCCGTAGAAGCACTAGAGCGTGTCTGAAAAATCATTTCCGCAATCTGCAAGCCCCACTTTGCGGTATATTTTACCCTCATTCGGTTGCCGTAGCCCGCTACGCCGCCCTCATTCGGATAAAATCTCCCACAAACTGGGACTCGCAGTTCACGAAAAGCCTTTTTCAAACACGCTCTAGAAAAATAATGGAGGATGACCTATGAAACATAAAGTAATCACCATCGGATGTGAATACGGTGCAGGCGGTCCGGAGATCGGAAAACGGATCGCCCAGGCACTGGGAATCGAATTTTACGACCGTGATCTCGTGGATAAAGTTGTGGAACAGATTGGTGTTGACCGTGACCTGGTAAAAAAGGCAGATGCCGGAAGTAATGTTTTATACAGCTTTGAGACACAGTATGGTCCACGGTATGCAAATCTGACAAACCGTGTTATTTATAACCAGTTTGAGGTTATTCAGAAGTTTGCAGAGAAATCTTCCTGCGTCATCATCGGACGATGCAGCAACTATATTCTGAAAGACCGGAAAGATACCCTGAACTTTTTCGTCTATGCACCGGAAGAAGTCCGGATCCAGGCAACGATGGAAAAGAAAAACATTGGCCGGAAAGAAGCGGCAGAACTGGTGAAATATCATGACGAGATGCTTCATTCCCGTTACAAATATATGACCGGTTCTTACCGGGGTGACCGGAAAGGACGTCATATGATGATCGACAGCAGCGTACTTGGCTGGGAGAAAACAGCACAGTATATGTTGCAGATGATCGATCTTCGATTCGAAGACTGAGGAGAGAATGAGAAAAGGAAGTGAGTGTTTATGGATAAGAAAAAATCAGAATTTGATAAAGTATTCAGTGCCTGGGATATTCTGGTCATAGCATTTGGAGCTATGATCGGCTGGGGCTGGGTCGTATCCTCCGGTGACTGGATCCAGAGAGGCGGCGTGCTGGGAGCCATGATCGGCTTTGCTCTCGGCGGCGTGATGATCTTTTTCGTTGGCCTGACTTATGCGGAATTGACCGCTGCCATGCCCCAGTGTGGTGGGGAACATGTCTTCAGCTACAAGGCAATGGGACCGATCGGATCCTTTATCTGTACCTGGGCAATCGTACTCGGTTATGTCAGTGTCGTATGCTTTGAAGCCTGTGCACTGCCGACGATCATTACCTATATTTATCCGGGATTCCTGAAGGGATATCTGTATACGGTGGCGGGATTTGATATTTATGCTTCCTGGCTTGCTGTGGCGATCCTGGTAGCCATCTTCATGACTATAATCAATATTCTGGGAGCCAAGACGGCAGCCGTGTTACAGACAGTGCTGACTGTGATCATCGGAGGTGTAGGTCTTCTTCTGATCGCATCTTCTGTGATTACCGGTGATGTGGCAAATCTGGAGCCACAGCTTTTTGTAGGCGACTCCGCTTCTACAGTGATCAAATCCGTCTTCAGTGTGGCAGTGGTAACACCGTTCTTCTTTATCGGTTTTGATGTTATCCCTCAGGCAGCGGAAGAAATCAATGTCCCATTAAAAAAGATCGGTAAGATTATGATTCTTTCCATTGTCCTGGCCGTTGTCTTCTATGCGCTGATCATCTTCGGCGTTGGATATGTGATGAGTTCGGCCGATATTGAGAGTTCTCTGTCCGGAAGCGGTCTGGTGACAGCAGATGCCATGGCGAAGGCCTTTAATAGCAGTGTTATGTCCAAGGTGCTGATCGTTGGTGGTATGTGCGGTATTATCACCAGTTGGAACTCATTCCTGATCGGTGGAAGCCGTGCCATGTATTCTATGGCAGAGTCTTATATGATTCCGCGTCCTTTCTCAAAATTACATAAAAAACACAAAACTCCGGTAAATGCTCTGCTTCTAATCGGTGGACTTTCTGTAGCAGCACCGTTTTTAGGAAGAAAGATGCTTGTCTGGATCGTGGATGCAGGTAACTTCGGTTGCTGTCTGGCGTACTGTATGGTAGCAGCTTCTTTCATTATCCTTCGCACGAAAGCACCGGAGATGGCAAGACCATATAAAGTAAAACATTATAAAATAGTAGGTGCCATTGCCGTACTTATGTCCGGCTTCATGGTTGTTATGTACATGATTCCAGGTTCCGGTTCCACACTGGTGGTTCAGGAATGGGCCATGGTAGGCGGCTGGTCTATCCTGGGTGTTGTCTTTTGTATAGGTTGTAAATTAAAATACAAAGAAAAATTCGCTTCTCATATCGATGTAGAGGTAGAAGAGCTGAATACCGAGCCGGATGCAGTGACAACAACACTGGAGAAAGCACTGGAAACTGTCCGTTCCGAAAAAGTGGAAAAAGAAGAGACACCGGCAATCGACTTTTCTTACTTCCTGCCGGTCAATATTGTATTTGGTTCCGGTAAGGTAAAGAAAGCAGGCGAACTGACGAAACCATATGGTAAGAAAGCACTGATCGTCACCGGACGAAGCAGTGCGAAGAAATCCGGTATCTATGATAAAGTCAAAGACAGTCTGGAGGCAGCAGGACTTACTACGGTGCTGTACGATAAAGTTAGCCAGAACCCGCTGACGACAACAGCAGAAGAGGGCGCAGCATTTGCAAAAGAAAACCACTGTGACGTAGTAGTTGCTATCGGTGGAGGAAGCATCATGGACTGCGCGAAAGCGATTGCATTCTTGAGTAAAAATAAGGGCGATATCAGCGATTATATTTATAACCGGTTAAGAGGTGATGAGGCACTGCCTCTGGTTCTGATTCCGACTACCTGTGGTACCGGATCGGAAGGAAACGGATTTGCGGTACTGACCAATCCGGAAAATGGCGATAAGAAATCTCTGCGCTGCAATGCGATCGTGGCAAAAGTGTCCATCATCGATCCGGAGTGCATGATGACAATGCCGAAGAAAGTGCTGGCTTCGGTTGCCTTCGATGCACTGTGTCATAATATTGAGGCGTATACATCGAGAATCGCACAGCCTTTTACCGATGCGCTGAGTTTATATGCGATTGATCTGATTGCCCATAATCTGGTGGATGTCTATAACGGTACTGCAGGTAAGGAAGGATGGGAGAAGATCACCCTGGCAAGCACCATCGGCGGTATGGTGATCAACACCGCCGGTGTTACCCTGGCACACGGGATGGAACATCCGGCAAGCGGCCTGAAAAATATCGTTCACGGTCAGGGACTTGCCGCACTGACTCCGGTGATCATCGAGGCATCCTACAAAGGAAACCGCGAAAAATTCAGTAAGATCGCAAGGATCATGGGTGGAATGACTGCAGAAGACTGTGCAACCAAGATCCGTACCCTGTTGAGAAAACTGGATCTGGATTGTACCCTGTCTGATCTTGGAATCAAAGAAGAAGACATCCCGTGGATGGCAGAAAACTGCATGAAAGTATCTGCCGCCGGTGTCATGAATAACCCGGTTGTATTCTCGAAAGAGGAGATTGCGGAGATTTACAGAAAAGCACTGTAAAAGAATAGTTCTCTGAAAAAAGATAAAAAGAAAGATACAGAAAGAATCCAAAACAGGAGGCCTTCTGCATCTTTCTTTTTTTAACATTCTACATGGATCATTCATTTGCGCAGATAACGAATCACAATCTGTGTCTGCACGGAGTCTGAAAAACCGTCATATGAGTATAGTTTCCTGCAATTACTGTGTCACATATGTCTTCAGCAGTTCAAACGTATTCCGCACGCCATCCATATGAGAACGTTCATAGTTATGAGACGCATAGACACCCGGACCGATCAGGCCGTGGCGGATATCATAACCGGCACGGAGAGTTGCCTCCACATCAGATCCGTAATGCGGATAGACGTCAATGGCATAACAGAGGTGCTGTTCTTTTGCAACCGCAGAAAGAGCAGTTACCAGATCATAATTGTAAGGTCCTCCGGAATCTTTGGCACAGATAGATACCATTCGTTCGGTACAGGCAAGATCAGCACCGACACAACCCATATCAACGGAGATCATTTCCTCGGTATCCTCTGATACAAAGCTTCCGCCGTGCCCCACTTCTTCATAAACTGTAAATAATAAAGAAACTTTCCTGTTCAGGTTCAGTCTGTCTTCTTTTACCGCGTGAGCCAGTCCGAGCAATATTGCTGCGGAGAGCTTATCATCGAGAAAACGGCTTTTGATATAACCACTTTCTGTAATTACTGTGCGCGGATCCATGGCGATGATATCTCCGGTCTGGATCCCAAGAGCAAGGGTGCTTTCTCTGGAATCTGTATTTTCATCCAGGAGGATCTCCATATGCTCTTCAATCTGTTCCACTTTTTGATCAGCTACATGTGCAGATGGTTCGGTGTTCAGGACAACGCCGGTATAGACCCTTCCGTCCCGGGTGTGAATCGTACAATTCTCCCCATCTGCGGTGGACCACTGATGACCACCAAGGGTTGTCGGGCGAAGGCGTCCGTTCTCTTTGATGGAGCGAACCATAGCACCCAGGGTATCTACATGGGCAGCCAGTACAAGCGGAGAGCCGGAGCCTCCCAGAGTGACAAAAACATTTCCTTTTCTGGAACGTTCCGGAGCGAATCCGAGAGCAGTCAGTTCAGATAAAAGATAATCGGTCACTTTCTTTGTGAAGCCGGAAGGGCTTGGAATACCAGTCAGTGCATACAGCTGTTCTTTGATAAAATCCATATGAGAATTCATGTGATGTTCCTCCTGAAATAGATAATGTAACTATTCAGTAGCCACTGTCCCGCGAGGTGTTTTGACATGAATATGTCAA
>OIYE01000596.1_pt1 | contig 27969 bp, 27 predicted proteins | sample 1588091 | NCBI WGS metagenome assembly OIYE01 (sample SAMN03283265) | human gut metagenome | biome: human-associated habitat; material: feces | host: Homo sapiens | place: USA | collected 2013 | reverse complement strand
ATTCACAAATCTTATATCAGTTTTTAACGTTTACACAAAACTTGAAACGGTCTCGTGCCATTCTTTTGGTTGATTTCTAGTTCCCTAAAAGATAAAACGCAGTTTTATTCTAATCCTCCAGTTTATTTTCCTATTCCGATGCATTTTGAAAATTTTGTAAATGCATGGGTAAACATCGGCTTTTTTAGAGCAATTTTAAATTCCTTGGTATTTGCATTGACTTTTACCATAATTGTGGTATTTAGTTCAGCGTTAGCCGCTTATGGATTTTCAAGATTTAAATTTCCGGGTAAGAAAGTATTATTTGTAATTCTGCTGTTATCGATGATGCTGCCTACACAGATTATGACGATTCCCTTATTTTTGATGTTTAAAAAACTGAATATGATCAATACTATATTACCAATGCTCTTACCATACTGTTTAGGGGTTCCATATCATATTTTTTTAATACGCCAGTTTATGAATGGAATACCGAAAGAAGTGGATGAAGCAGCTAAAATTGACGGTTGTGGAACTATGCAAATATTCTTTTATATCATTGGACCTATGTCAAAACCAACGTTGATTGTGTCAGCGCTTTTGAATTTTATATGGGCATGGAAAGATGTATGGTATTCCAATATTTATCTTGGAAGACCAGAAAGGCAAACAATTTCAGTAAGGCTACTTTCGTTAATTGGAGATAAGAGTGTAGAGTATGGGCAGATGATGGCAGCTACAGTCATGATGATGTTGCCTGTTATTCTTCTATATTTTTGTGCACAAAAGTATTTTGATGAAGGTATTACTATAACAGAATTGAAATAGCTTAAAGGAAGATCAATATGTATCAAATGATGATAGGAACTTATACCAAAAGAGGTAGTGAAGGTATTTATTTGTTGGAAATGGATGATATTTTGCAGCAAGTAAGAGTAATATCAGTTATTGGAGAAAAAAATCCCTCCTATTTGTGTTTGGATTCCGAGAAAAAATGTTTGTATGCTGCTTTGGAAAACGAAGTTGGGGAAGTGGCTGTTTACAATGTTGAAAATCGAAAAGCACCGAAATTTATGGGGAAATATGAGACAGGAGGGAGTACAACATGCCATGTGTCCTTGTCGGTGGATCACAAGTGGCTTTATGCATCTAACTATGAAGATGGATCCTTTACTATATTTGAAGTGGGAGATGCTCTCAGAAAAAGCAGGATAATCTTTAATCAGGCAGGTCGATATAAGGCAAAACCTCATGCACATAGCGTTTTTTCAATTTTGAAGAATGAAGCTATATGCTGCGATAAGGGACTGGATAGTGTTTTGATATATGGGGATGGAGGAGAGATATGCCGCTTTTATTTGAAAGGAAGTAATTTTCGGATTTTGGAAAGTGAGAAACAAAACCTCTATCTTGTAGCGGAGAAGAGTAGTGAAATTGTTGTGATCAGTTATGAACATGGGAAACTGACACTTCAGCAGCGTATATCAACGGTGGAAAAAGGGTTTGCCAAAATTAATTATGCGGCAGCAGTACGTATATCACCCGATCGACAGTATCTTTACACTACAAATCGAGGTGAAGATACTATTGTGATTTATAAGATCCAGAAGGATGGAACCTTAGAGTTTTTAGAACGTCATTACCTACCAGGGCAATTTCCTCGTGATTTTAATATTTCAAAAGATGGAAAAATTTTGGGTGTGGCTTTAGAGTATTCAGATTGTGTAGTTTTTTATGATGTAGATAACAATACTGGGACTATAAGACTACGGAAGGAAATGGTTCGCATTCCGAGTCCTACGGCTATAATTATAGAATAAGGAGAATGACTGTGAGAGAAGAACTATATAATGGAATTAATATTCAGAAGCCTTGGCCACCACGTATGAAAGAAAAGGAACAGGCATTAAAAAAGAATATAGATAGAATACCAGAAACTATTTGTTATCTATCAAACCCTCCGAAGGTAATTCCTATTCATGTTGGAAGGCAATTATTTGTAGATGACTTTTTGATTGACACATCAACCTTGCAACGTAAATATTATTACCCTGAACCCTATGTGGGGAATCCGATTTTAAAACCACAGACAAAAATTGAAAAAAATGAGGGATGTTGTCCAGTGGCAGCTACTTTTACAGACGGTGTTTTTTATGATTCAAAAGATGGACTCTATAAAATGTGGTATCAGGCTGGGTGGTTTGATGGAACTGCATATGCAGAGAGTTTGGACGGACAAAACTGGTATAGACCAGATTTGGATGTTGTACCTGGAACAAATATGGTATTACCTTTTCGTAAGGGGTATAAGCGGGATGGTGCAACGGTATGGATTGATCATGAAACAAAAGATCCAAAGAGCAGATATAAATTATTTGTTTTTTTTAGAAAAAATGAGGTCGAAGAGATAGGGGAACTTTATATTTCCTCAGATGGAATTCATTGGAATGGGCCAACAATAACTGGACCGTGTGGTGATGCGTCTAGCTTCTTTTATAATCCTTTTCGAAAAAAGTGGGTATTCAGCATTAGAAAAGTAGATGTAGAGGGGGATTTTCACTATAGATATAGACAGTATTATGAAACGGAAGATTTTTTGAAAGGTGCAGATTGGGGAAGAAATGATCCTGTTTTTTGGTATGGAGCAGATGATTTAGACAAAAAACATGCGATATACGATTGTACTACACAGTTATATGGTGTTGATTGTGTAGCCTATGAAAGTATTTTGCTAGGAGCTTTTGAGATTTTTAAAGGACCTCATAATAGAATTGCAGAAGAACTTGGAGTTCCGAAACAATGTGATATTACATTGGGTTATAGCCGGGATGGTTTCCATTTTTGCAGACCAGATCGAACAGCTTTTCTTAAGGGTTCTGAGAAAAAGGGGACATGGGATTATGGCTATATTCATGCCTCTGGTGGCTTATGCATTGTAGAAAAGGATCAGTTGCGGTTTTATTATTCTGCGTGGTCTGGGGAGTCACCCAAATATGGAAAACATATGTATGCAGGTGGAGCTACTGGTTATGCTACGTTACGGAGAGATGGATTTGCAAGTGTTGCAGCAGAAAAAGAAGGATTTTTAAAAACTAGAGTGCTGGTTTTTAAAGGGGAATATTTGTGGCTGAATACAATCAGCGACTTGGGAGAGGTACGTGTAGAAGTAAGAACAGCGTCTGATGAACCAATAAATGGTTTTAGAAAAGAAGAATGTGAACCGGTTATTACTGATTCTACAAAAGTAATGGTTCGATGGAGTAGTGGAAACAGTCTAAAACAATTGGAAGGGAAGCCGATTAGATTTGTATTTTGGATTAGGAAGGCAGAAGTTTTTTCTTTTTGGGTAAGTGATGATGAAAGAGGAAAAAGTAGAGGATATATGGGCGCTGGAAGTACAAATTGTGAAGGAATTCGTGATATCTAAGTGATAAAATTGGTGAATTATAGGAGGTGTTCAAGATGAAAACAGCATTGGTTACAGGTGGAAACAGAGGGATTGGAGAAGGTATTTGTAGGGTTTTAGCTGAGAGGGGATACGATATTTTTTTCACCTATAAGGGTGGAATATATGATGGCGAAGAACAGTTTCGTAATGAGATGGAAAAAGCAGAAGCATTAGTTCAAAGTATTTGTAATGAATATAATGTAAAGTGTTTTTGTAAGGAAGCGGATTTTACTAAAGAAGAGGATGTGGAAAAAATATTCCAGACCGCAGTAGAAAAAATGGGAGAAATTCATGTGCTGGTGAATAATGCAGGATATGGAATAGAGGGAAAATTAAGAGATACAAAATCAGAAGATATTGACAAAGAGTATTTTGTGCTTTTGCGAACACCATTACTTTTAATGAAGCATGCTGCAAATCACATGATAGAAAAAGAAATACGGGGCTGTATGGTGAATATTGGATCTGTAAGAGCCAGTCGGGCGTTCCCGATTGACTGTATTTATGGAAGCTTAAAAGCAGGATTAGAAAGAGCTACTCAATCAGTGGCTTTGGAACTAGGACCCTATGGAATACGTGTTAATGCCATTGAGCCAGGATGTATTCAGGTGAGTCCACTGAAAGAAATGGTTCCATTTTATGAGAATATGGGACGTAATATTCCTATAGAAAGAACGGGAACGCCAAGAGATATTGGAAATACGGTGGCTTTTCTTTGCTCGGATGATGCATCTTATATTACTGGACAGACGATACGAGTAGATGGAGGGTTGTTATTGCCAGCAATGCATCAGGGTCCTGATATAGGACCAGACCAGAGATGGAGTCGTGTCCTTTGAGAGCGAAGGTTGAAAAAATAGAGTGACTCAATAGATGGTTAAAAAGTTTGTGAGGTTTATCAGAACAGGTTTTGACATTATAGAATTGGAAAAATACGAGTAAATGAAAATGAGTAAAGAGATAGATATTGTTGCGTTAGGAGAATTACTTATAGATTTCACAGAATCAGGATATAGCAAGAATGGAATGAAGCTATTTGAGCAGAATCCTGGAGGAGCACCTGCGAATCTGCTGACAGCGGCAAGCCATATGGGGTGCAGTACTGCATTTGTTGGAAAAGTGGGAAATGATATGCATGGTCATTTTCTAAAAGAAACACTGAAAAAGGAAGGAATTGATACAAGAGCAGTATTAGAGGATACAGAATATTTTACTACTATGGCGTTCGTGGAGCTGGATGAGAGAGGAGAGCGAAGTTTTTCTTTTGCAAGGAAACCGGGAGCGGATACTATGCTTAGAAAAGAAGAATTGGATGAAAAATTACTTTCAAATTGTAAGATATTTCATTTTGGGTCATTGTCTTTAACAAATGAGCCATCCAGGAGTGCAACGTTGGAAGCGATATCGATCGCTAAAAAGGCAGGAGTGATTATTTCTTATGATCCCAATTATCGGGCATCATTATGGAAAAGTGAGTGTACTGCTGTAGAAGAAATGAAAAAAGTGATATCGCTGGCGGATATAATGAAGGTGTCGGATGAAGAGAGTCTGCTTTTGACAGGTGCGTCCAATTATGAGGATGCATCAGATGAGTTCCTGAAGATGGGAATAAAATTAGTTGCAATTACACTGGGAAAGCAGGGGGTATTAGTGGCAAGAAAGGATCAAAGAGAAATTTTTGATGCGTTCTCTGTTAATACGGTTGATACAACGGGAGCAGGCGATTCCTTTTGGGGTGGATTCCTAAGCAGGCTGTTATCGTATAATCAGGCAATAGAAAAGCTGGAATGGGAAGAAATCAGTCAATGTGCGCTGACAGGCAATGCGGTTGCAGCATTATGTGTACAAAGTAGAGGAGGCATGCCGTCTATCCCGGGCAAGGATGATGTGGAATTATTTATCAAGAATAACAGAAAGAGGTGTTCTTATGATTAAAAACAGAAGGATCGGACATATTGGTATTGCTACCAATGATGTTGCAAGAGATGTGGAGTGGTATGTAAATGTGCTTGGCTTTGAAGTGACTGGCAAATTTCAAAATGGAAATGATACTGTTTATTTTTTGAAAAATGATGATGTTATTTTTGAAATATTTCCATCAGATTCTCGGCTTCCGAATGAGGTTTCCGGGAGAATTGATCATTATAGTTTTGCTTCTGATGATATTGAGTCGGACTATGCATATTGTGTAAAGAACGGATATAAGATCGTTACTGATGGTATTGAAGGTATTGCGGGATTTTGGGACAACGGTATCCGGTACTTCAAGATAGCAAGTCCAACAGGTGAACAGTTTGAGTTCTGCCAGATTTTGTGATGAAAATTATAAATAAAATAAATCCTCGCATTTCAGCATTTAAATTTAAAGATGAAGTGCGGGGATTTTTGATAAATAGCCTGTTAAAAAATGAAAAAATTTTAGCTTTTTACCCTAATTGCTCACTTGATGAAAAGGGACATTCTGCGGTAGGATGGATGGAGTATAAAAGGTCAGAGGATTATGGGGAAACATGGTCACAGCCCTATATCTTTCAGCCGTCATTAAAATTGCTACATTCTGAGATGAAATACTCCGCTATGTGTGAAAAGGCAATAGTGAATGAAAAGGGAGATATTATTGTATATCAATTAATATGTGATATATCAAATGATCCACAGTGGCAACCCTATATGGTGCCATCTTATTCAATCAGCCGAGATAAAGGAAGCACATGGAGCAATCTGCGTCAGATAGGAACACGTCGAGGACGTATTTATGATGCGATGTATCAGGAGGGAACAATTTTTCTGCTTTTATTTGTCAATGATGCGACGGTTGATTGGACAGGTCAAACCACGGATCATTATTATTCACTTGTGGTTAGTGAAGATGGTGGAGAAAACTATTATGAAAGAAGCAGAATTCCAATTCCGTCGCTGCATCATGGATATGGAAGCATGATGTTTCTGGAGGATGGAATTCACTGGGATGAAGGAAGATATTTAAAAGTTCGTACAGAGGGATTAGGGGCTTATTCAAATAATTTGGTCATTGGGAAAGGAACATCCCATGAGAAGCTCCTGATTCAGGCATCGCATGCTTACAAAGATAATCAGACTAATGTTCTTCATTGGCAAATAATTAAAAGAAAGGTGTAAAGATAATGAAATGTATAATGAATCCGAGACCGGATATCCAGGAGGAACTGATCAAACCATATAAAGAAATGGAAGATGTTTATTCCCTTTCCTGCGTTGTAGGGGACGCAATGGAGAGAGAGCAGGTAATGCGACATGATATGAAGCCCAAATCCATCAATAAAAAAATAATTGGTCCGGCTATTACTGTAAAGCTGACAGCAGGAGATATCGTGGATTGCCTGTGTGTATTTGAAATTGCCAGACCTGGGGATGTTATTGTAATTGATGCATTTGGAGAAACGGAAACCTCAATTTGGGGAGGACTTATGTCTGGCCTTGCAAGAAATGCCGGTATAGCAGGCGCTGTGATTGATGGCAGCTGCCGTGATACAGATGAGGCGAAGATGCTGGAGTTTCCGATAACTGCCAAGGCGTCAGGACCTAGAGCAGCGCATACAGCATATTCGGGAAGGAAGGAACCTATTGCGGTAAATGTTCCTGTCTGTTGCGGAGGTGTTATTGTAAATCCAGGAGATTTAATTGTTGCGGATGAAATCGGTGTTGCGGTAGTTCCGTACAATGAGCTGGAAGCTGTATATAAAAAGGCACGCGCTCAGGCAGATCTTGAAATTGCAACAAGAGAAGAAATTCTGAGAGGAGCAACCGTTGATGAATTGCTTGCAAAATTCGGAAGAATATAATCATGAATTGAAATATATCATTACTCTTGATGGTGGTACAACGAATACTCGGGCATATTTGTGGAAACAGGATGGTTCCTTTGTTTCTTCTAAAAAAGAAAGAGCAGGTGTCAGGAATACCGCTATGGATGGATCTGATCAGGTGATCCGTGAAACGGTAAAAAGATGTATTGATGGCCTGATAGAAGAAAGTCATATAGAAGAAAGCCAGGTTCAAGGGATTTTTTGCTCGGGGATGTTAACCTCTAATGTGGGGCTTGAAGAAATTCCATATTTATGCGCACCTGTTGATGAAAGGGCTTTGTGCAATGCAATAGAATGCCGCTTCTTTAATGATATTACCAGAATACCTTTTTACATGATTCCGGGAGTCAGGAACCATGTAGAGAATATCGGAATAGATACGCTGGAGCAGATGGATGTTATGCGTGGAGAAGAAACAGAGGCGGTGGCTTTGTTGAGGGAGCGTGGCAAGGGCGAGGATCTGATTTTTGTTTTACCAGGCTCCCATACTAAAATAATATATGCAAATGAAGAAGGGTTTATCTGCCGTTGTAAGACAACCATGAGTGGAGAACTGCTTGATGCTTTGTTTTTCCATACGTTATTAAAGGATTCACTTCCGGATTTCTTTGTCGGTGAAGAGGAATATGATTATCAGGCGGTGTCAGATGGAGCTCGGACGGCACAGAAGAATTCCTTTACAAGTGCAGTTTTTAAAACACGTATTTATCAAAAATATGTACATAAAGATAAAAAGAAGGCAGCCAATTTCCTGTTAGGGGTATTGATGTATTATGATTGCCTGAGTATATGTGAGTTTAAGAAGACAGAGGCTTTGGAAGAGGTGCAGTTTGTTATTGCAGGTAAGCGGATAATTGCACAGGCTGTTTATGATATATTAACAGATATTATGCAGGAAAAGAAGGTTCATCTTTTGGATGAGGACGAACTGATGGCGGCGAAAGGGGCATTTCGTCTCGCAGAATTATATTATAAATGGAAGGAAGGTGAGTAGGATGATGAGTGACCTGAAGGATAGACTTTTAGAAGAGAAGCTGATTGTTATTCTCAGAGGGTTGGCGGAAGAAAAGCTGATTGCTACAGTAGATATCCTGAAAAATATGGGTATGCACTTTTTTGAGCTGGCTATTGATAATGAATCGGAATTATCAATGGAAAAAAGTCTCCGGAATATTGAAGGCTTAAGAAAGCATTACGGGGATTCCATACATATTGGTGCCGGAACAGTAATAAATAAGCTACAGGTAAAAAGGGCTGCAGAGATCGGAGGAGAGTACATTATTTCTCCGAATTTAAACGAGGAGGTAGTGCGTGCTACTAAAGAAATGGGATTGGTTTCTATACCGGGAGCAGCTACGCCAAGTGAGATCATAAGGGCATATCAGGCAGGTGCAGATATTGTAAAAGTATTTCCGGCAAATTATCTGGGAGAAGCTTATATCCGCGCGATAAAGGCTCCTCTTGACTATATTCCTATTGCTGCTGTGGGTGGAATCCGTCCGGAAGATATACCTGCATTTCAAAGTGCCGGTGTCAGCTGTTTTGGAGTCGGAAAACAGCTTGTAGATGCCGGTTTGTTTTCAAGCTATTGTGATGAAGAAGTATTTCAGATTATAGAAGACAGAGCAAAAAGATATTTACAGGCGATTCGATAAATAAGGATTAAAGCATATGCTGGAAAGGAATTGTATGGCCAAATTAAAGATTAATCTGCAAAATCCGGTGTGGCTGAGTCTGGGAGCTCTTTTTTGCTGTGTGCTGTGGGGAAGTGCATTCCCATGTGTGAAAATAGCATATCCACTGTTCAAAATTTCGGATACGGGTAGCCAGATTTTGTTTGCAGGAGTCCGTTTTTTTATATCGGGAATAATTACTTTTATTGTCGGGTGCATTTGGAAAAAACGGATTTTGCGGGTGAGGAAGCTGTCGATTCCGGGGATTATCAGGCAGGGGTTATTGCAGACTACGATTCAATATACGTGTTTTCACATTAGTCTGGCGTATATTTCATCATCAGAAAGTGCAATTATAAATGCTTCAAATGTGTTTATTTCTGTTATAGCAGCGCATTTCCTGCTTAAAAATGAAAGGCTATCCTGGGAAACCATCTTTGGATGTATTGCTGGATTAGCAGGAGTGATTCTGATAAATTTAACAGGAATATTAAATGGTAGTTTTTCCTTTAGGGGTGAGGGACTTATGCTGGCGGCTGCTGCATCTTATGGAATCAGTAATGTATATTTGAAAAAAATAGTAAAACAGGAATCGCCGATGGCAATTACGTCATATCAGATATTGTTTGGAAGTCTGCTAATGATAATAATAGGAATCTGCATGGGAGGACGAGTACAGGTATATTCCTTAAAGGCAGCCTGTCTTCTTTTGTATTTGGCAGCACTATCTGCAGCAGCTTTCAGTATATGGACGCTGCTGTTAAAATATAATCCGGTGGGAAAGGTTACAATGTTTGCGTTTTCTATTCCGGTTTTTGGCGTGATAATGTCGGGAATATTTCTCGGTGAGTCCGTTTTTTCTATGAAAAATATCATAGCACTTGTGCTTGTTAGCGTAGGAATCGGAGTTGTAAATGCTAAACATGGAGAACAACACTACCTATAAATGTTGTTAAAAAAGTCTTATTTATTCCTGGGGCTGTCGCACTAACGTGCGGCAGCTCATTTTATATATCCAACACAAAACGCCGAGCTTCGAAAAGCCCGGCGTTCGTGGTATAATCAGTTTATGCAACTAAACAAAATAATACAGAAGGATTATACCTCATTTTCGCTGTATTATCAAATCAAACTTCCGCTGGATTTAGAGATTTCTATTCCATCTGATGATCCAGTTCGTCTGGTAAGTGCCTTTGTGGAGGAAATGGACCTTTCTGAACTATATAAAACTTATGGCAGGATCAGAAAAAATCAGGCAATCTGTGGGATGCTTATGCGGTACTGGAGTTCATCAGACGATGCAAAGAGCGGAAAAACAGAAGACAGCGAGAATTCTGGAGTCGTACCGGGATCGACAAAAGGCGATTCTATAATAATCTGAACTATGAAGCCGGCAGACGCTACTATTCCAGACCGGATGTCATAGATTACGACGTGATTGACTATACGGACCTGCAGGAACACGAAGAAAACGGCAGGTTGTGCGTGAGAGTGGAGCTGCAGGTCAGACTGGTGTACCTGCGAAATGGGAAAATCAGATCCGAATATCAAAAGGATACCTTGACGCTTTGCCGAAATGACAGAGTTATGAAACTGGATTCAGGAATCCAGGTAATAAAATGCCCTCAATGCAATGCAAATATAGATGTAACAAAGGGAGAATGTGAATATTGCGGGACAAAAATCGACAGTGTGCAGGAATGGGAGGCTCTGAAAACTGAAGGTATCGAGAATAGAAAATGAGGTGACGTGAAATCATGGCATATAATGAGCTGATCAAAAATTTTAATAAGGTTCGGGATTATATGCGGGATTTTTATATCTATGGGTTCAAGAGCCGGGAGGCTTATACGAGAAAAAGTACCAGGTCTTATGATGATGAGAAACGTCGGATAGAGAGCTGGCTTGGGGAGTATATGAAGTTTCGCCAGGATGCGGATGGTAAGAAAGTATTTTTGTCAATTGACAGCAGAGTAACCAGACACAATCCGCTTTATAAGGCATGGAAGACGAAGAGCTTTACAGACGGAGATATTACCCTTCATTTTATCCTTATGGATATTCTTTCTGACGGACAAGAACGATCTCTTATGGATATTGCGTCTTTGGTGGACGGATATCTGACAGCTTTTGAGCAGGCAAGAGTATTCGATGCCGCTACCATCAGGAATAAACTCAACGAATATGTAAAAGAAGGATTGTTGATAAGCAGGAAAAAAGGTAAAACGATCTTATATCGTCGTGCAGAAGAATTTGAACTGCCGGATACGGATGTTTTGGATTTCTTTTCAGAAATTGCACCCTGCGGTGTGATCGGATCATTTCTGAGGGATAAAACAAAGGACAGAGCGGACCATTTTGCATTCAAACATCATTACATAACAGGGGCAATGGACAGTGAGGTTTTGTGTACGATTCTGGAAGCGATTCATGAAAAAAGAACCATAACGGTTGAAATGATCCATCGTAAGAAAGATCATATTACGGAAACAAAGGTTGTTCCGCTTCGGGTGATGCTCAGTGTACAGAGCGGAAGACAATATATCATGGTCTATGTCCCGCATTTTAAACGGATCACAGCGTATCGTCTTGATAGTATTGTTACGGTGAAAAAGGGTGAGCCTGCAGATCGATTTGATGAACTGAGAGATAAACTGCTTGGAATGCAGCAACACATGTGGGGAGTCGCTACAGACAGTCGTGCGTCAAATCGCATGGAGCATATTGAATTTACCGTTCAGTATGCGGATGGAGAACAGCATATCCCAAGACGGTTGGAACGGGAAAAACGAATCGGGCAGGTGGAATACCTGGGGGAACATGCCTGTCGATTTTCGGCTGATGTTTATGATGCAAGCGAATTGATACCATGGATACGTACCTTTATCTGTCGGATCACAGATATTTCCATTTCGAATAAGAGCCTGGAAACACAGTTTAAAGAGGATTTGCAGGCGATGTATGAAATGTATGGACTGGAAGGGGAGAAATGATCATGCTGTTTCATGAAATTTACAGTACATATTTTCAGACCGTAGCGAAGATATTGACAGAAGCAGTAGATCATCCGCTTACGAGTGGAGAAATCGATTCTATCGTCCGGGAGTATGCATTTGACGAAAGCACATTAAATATACCAGAGTCTTTGGGAATAGCACATTGGAAATTATTGAAAGAGGATGGTACAACCATTCTCAAAAAAAAGCCGACGATGCCCCTTACGATTCTGCAGAAGCGCTGGATCAATGCAGTTGCATTAGATCCAAGGATCCGCCTGTTTACGGATCATCCGGTCACATTTCCAGATGTCGAGCCGTTATTTCTTCCGGAAGATATATCTGTCTTTGATCAGTATTTGGATGGTGATCCGTATGAGGATGCAGGATACATCCAAAACTTCCGTTTGATACTGGATGGAATCAGGCATCAGTATCCGATTCAGATCACCGTTACGAATCGTCATGGGAAACGAATCACAACCAAAACGATTCCGGAATATCTGGAATATTCCGAGAAAGATGATAAATTCCGGCTGATCGGTACCGGAAGCCGACTGGGGAATACGATCAACCTTGGCAGGATCACTTCCTGTGAAAAGTGCGAGAGTCAGAAAGGGGAAAAGGTTGGAAAAAGAAATCTGCCGCGGCCGCGTAAAGTGATATTTGAACTGGTGGATGATCGGAATGCTTTGGAACGTGTTTTGATGCACTTCGCCCACTTTGAAAAACAAGTCGAGAAAATAGAGGATCAAAAGTATCAGGTGACGTTGCACTATGATAAAGAAGATGAAACAGAGATTTTGATCCGTGTGCTTTCCTTTGGACCAATGCTTCGTGTTGTGAAGCCTGCGGCATTTATTCATTTAATAAAGGACAGATTGTCAGAGCAAAAAAGTTGTGGACTGTAAAAGTTCGCAACTTTTTTTTCATGATAAAAGAAATCGGAAGAGATAAACTCAGATCATAGCAAAACATAAGAAAGGACGGGGACGAAATGCTTGAAATAAAGGGAAAAGTTACAACAGCAATCTGCTATGCAAATGTCATAGAAGAGGAGGCAATCGAGCAGGTCAGAAGAATGTGTGATTATGATCTGACGAAGGGAAGCAAGGTGCGGATCATGCCGGATGTCCATGCCGGAAAAGGCTGTACGATCGGGACGACAATGACAGTCACGGATAAGATCTGTCCGAATATTGTAGGAGTCGATATTGGCTGTGGAATGTATACTGTAAAATTGCAGGATCAGAGGATCGATTTTGAAAAAATAGATGAAGCATGCCATTATGTTCCTTCCGGAAGGAATGTGTGGGAAGGGAGAATGGAGCGGTTTGATCTGACATCGCTGAAATGCTACAGAGCTTTACGGGATGCAAAGAGATTGGAAAGATCGCTTGGAACGCTGGGCGGAGGAAATCACTTCATTGAGATCGATCAGGCAAAGGACGGTACGTATTATCTGGTCATTCATTCGGGAAGCAGAAATTTGGGAAAACAGGTGGCGGAGATTTATCAACAGCTGGCAATCGATCTGCATGCGGGAAAAGAAGCGTACTTTAAGGAACGGGATGAATTGATCCGTACCTACAAAGAGCAGGGAAGAAAAGCAGAAATCCAGGAGGCATTGAAGCAGTTAAAAGAGAATTATGAAACACAGGAGTTGGATGTGCCCCATGATATCTGCTGGCTTTATGGATCCTTTATGGAGGATTATCTGCAAGATGTTGAAATTTGTCAACGATTTGCAAAAAGAAGCAGAGAGCGTATGGCGGAGGTTATCCTGGAAAGAACCAAAATGACGGCAGCAGAGGCTTTTCATACGATTCATAATTATATCGATGTGGAGGAGCGGATTCTTAGAAAGGGTGCAATTGCTGCACATGCCGATGAAAAAGTATTGATCCCGATCAATATGAGAGACGGTTCCGTTCTTGCTGTTGGAAAAGGAAATTCGGAATGGAATTATTCCGCACCGCATGGAGCCGGAAGAGTCATGTCCAGAACAAAAGCGAAAGAATCCATTGATTTAGAGGAATATAAAGCATCCATGCAGGGGATTTATTCTACGTCTGTGAATGCAGATACATTAGACGAGGCTCCAATGGCATATAAATCACTGGCAGATATCATTGATGTGATCAGAGACTCTGTAGATATCATCGATATCATGAAACCGGTATATAACTTCAAAGCTACGGAAGGGGAGATTCCCTGGAAAAAGAAAGGCAACACAAATGAGAAAAAAGATACAGACTCAGCTTCGTAGAATCGAAGAAGAGGAAAGCATAAAAATACTTCTGGCCGTTGAGTCGGGAAGTCGCGCATGGGGGTTTGCATCACCAGATAGTGACTATGATGTGAGGTTTATTTATATCAGAAGAATGGAGGACTATCTGAAACTGGAGAAGGTTCGAGATGTGATTGAACTGCCGATGGATGATGTTTTGGATATGAACGGATGGGACTTGCAAAAAACATTAAGATTGCTATATAAGTCAAACCCAACCCTATTTGAGTGGTTTTCTTCGCCAATTGTTTATCAGGAAACAGAATTTGCTGACAAGTTCCGTGATTTGATGATCCAGTATTTCTCATCAAAAAAAACGCTGTATCATTATATCAGTATGGCGGAAGGAAATTACCGGGAATATCTCAAAGGCGATTTTGTCAGAGCAAAGAAATATTTTTACGTCTTGCGCCCGGTATTGGCCTGCCAATGGATTCTGGATCAGGGTACCCCTCCCCCTATGTTGTTTTCAGAGTTAATGGAGGCAGAGCTTCCGGCAGAATTGACCGGTGCAGTGAAACAATTGCTGGAAATAAAGATGAATTCACCAGAAGTGAAGCTGATTCCACGGATCCCGGAAATAAATGAATATCTTGATGAAAGTATTTTGCGTATGAAACGCAGCGTGAGATCACTGGAGGATCGTCATACACTGGATTGGAATGCGTTGAATCAAATTTTTTGGCAGGAATTAAGTTCGGGGAGCTTTTGACCCCGATCTCGTATCTGTGGTATCATAAGATGCGGGATCGTGGGAGTGCGCAGCACGGAATAATTCGTAGACATCAAGGTCACATCATCCTGTAAGAGAAGTTTTTTGTTTTATTCATGACAATAGAATGTTCGCGGAGCGTGCATTCTATTGTTGGGGGGATACAATATGCCTAAATCATCAAATCAGAAATTGAAGCTGATATACCTTATGAAAATTTTACTGGAACGGACGGATGAAACGCACAGTATTACCATGCCGGAGATTATTGATGCGCTGGCAGCTTATGATATCAGTGCGGAACGCAAAAGCTTATATAATGATATTGAAAACTTAAGAGTGTATGGTCTGGACGTTATAGGAACCCAGGAAGATCGAACGTATTCATACCATATAGGGAACAGGCAGTTTGAGCTTGCAGAATTAAAATTATTGGTGGATTCTGTGCAGTCAGCGAAATTTATCACGGCCAAGAAGTCAAATGAGCTGATAAAAAAGATAGAGGGGTTTGCCAGTAAATACGAAGCATCACAGCTGCAAAGACAGGTATTTGTAGCCGGTCGTGTAAAGACGATGAATGAAAGCATTTATTACAATGTTGACAGGATACATGCTGCAATAGCGGAAAATTCGAGGATAACATTCCAGTATTTTCAATGGAATGTGGATAAGAAGATGGAACTGCGCCATGATGGAGCGCTTTATGAGGTCAGCCCCTGGTCCTTATCCTGGGATGATGAAAACTATTACCTAATTGCGTATGACAGTAATGAAAAGATCATCAAACATTTTCGTGTAGATAAAATGCTTCATATCAAGTCCAATGGAAAAGGAAGAGAAGGAAGGCAGGTATTTAAGTCTTTTGATATGGCTGCATATGCCAGAAAAATGTTTGGCATGTATGGAGGCAAAGAAGAATGGGTAAGAATTGAGTGTGACAATTCATTTGCAGGGGTAATGATAGATCGTTTTGGAAAAGAGGTATCTATGATCAGATTGGATGATAAACGCTTCGCAGTTAATGTGGAGGTAGCAGTCAGCAGGCAGTTCTTGGCATGGATCATAGGTCTCGGAGAGGGAGTAAAACTTGTCGGACCGGATAATGTGGTGGAAATGATGAATGCGGAAATTGACAGATTGATAAAACAATACAAGAAATAAGAACATAAATTCGATATACAAGGTGTGTTTATGGGACACCTTAGTTTTTATAATAAGAATCAGATAAGAGATAAGCTCTTACTGGTTCTTATTTTTTTGAAGCAGGCGAGGTAACAGAGTGGCAAGGTTATGGTATTGGATCAGAAAGAGAATATACATATAGTAGAAGATTTTGTTGGATGAAAAAAAATCAATCGTAAATTTTTACGATTGATTTTTTATAAAAGAAATCCGGACAGTGGTGAGCAGGAAACCGTGATGTCAATGCTGCTTGGACCTCGAAAGCAGGAGAACAGTTCGATGTAGATATCGGCTGTTCTTTTTGCTTTTAGGCGTTAAAACGGTAATGTTTTCTTGTGTGCAGTAGAGCACTATAGTATAATAAAATCAGGTTTTTGTATACATGTAAAAGCTATAATAAAGAAATATGATCTGATCTTCATGGATATTCAGATGCCTAAAATGGATGGTTATATGATAACCAGGGAAATTCGTACTCTGAAGAATAATAAGAAAGCCAATATTCCAATCGTTGCCATGACCGCAAATGCATTTGAGGAAGACAGGAAAAAGGCTTTTGATGCAGGTATGGATGGACATATTGCAAAACCGATTGATATTGAGAAACTGAAAGCGGCCATTTTGCGAATGGGGTTCTGAATAGTTATGAAAAATGAAAATATAGAAGCAGGAATGGAAGGAAAATGAAAGGAAAACGAGTGATTGCAGGCATGTTGCTTGCGGGAATTTTAGCAGTCACCCTGGCAGGGTGTAAACATACAGATGTGAGTAAAACAGAAACAGAAAAGCCGGTCATCACGCTGGGGAGCGACAACTATCCACCATATAATTATCTGAATGAGGATGGTGTACCGACGGGGATTGATGTAGAACTGGCTACGGAAGCATTCAAAAGAATGGGATATCAGGTGGACGTTGTCCAGATCAACTGGGAGAAGAAAAAGGAACTGGTAGAGAGCGGAGAGATTGACTGTATTATGGGCTGTTTTTCCATGGAAGGGCGCCTTGACGATTATCGCTGGGCAGGACCATACATAGCAAGCCGTCAGGTGGTCGCTGTAAATGAGAACAGTGATATTTATAAATTGAGTGATCTGGAAGGAAAAAACCTTGCAGTCCAGTCCACAACCAAACCGGAAGGCATCTTTCTGAACCGGACAGATGAAAGAATCCCAAAACTGGGAAATCTGATTAGTCTTGCACACTGGGAGTTGATCTATACCTTTCTGGGGAAAGGATATGTAGACGCGGTTGCCGCACATGAGGAATCGATTGTCCAGTATATGGGGGATTATAACACAAGCTTCCGCATCCTGGAAGAACCGCTGATGATCACCGGAATAGGTGTTGCTTTCGCAAAAGAGGATGACAGAGGAATCTGTGAGCAGATGGATCAGACACTGGAAGAAATGCGTCAGGATGGCACATCCCTGAAAATCATCGGAAAATATCTGGATGATCCGGAAAAGTATCTGGAGGTGGATGATCTTGGATATTAAGAAAATGAAAAAAGAAAAACGAATCCATCTGCTCGGTGGTCTGATTGGAATTTGTGTAGCTGTAGTCGCTCTGTTTTATTTTTTCCATGTAGAAAAGGCGGAAGCAGAAGAAAGAATGGTGGAGATTATAAACTATGTAAAAGTGCAGTGTTCCACCTACACCCATTATAATGAATCTTCGGAATCCAAAAGTCTTCTTCGTGCCATTGAAAGTGCCAGACAGATGAGTACAAATATCGACATGGAAATTGAAAACGGTGGTCAGCTAAGGCGGGAGTTCCTGAAAGAAAACCTGAAAACTCTCTGGGTGGATGGCATCCTTGTGCTGGATACAGAGGGAAAGACGGACTGTGAATACAGCACGGATGAATCTCTGACCAATGAGATTACGGCGTATTTGCAAAAAGACATTATCATGGATTTTGCCGGATATGAAGAAAGAAGCTATTCGGAACGGTTTACCAGGGAAGACGGATCTCGTATTGACATTGCAGCCTGTGCCAGAAAAGATGAGCCAGGTATCGTTGCGATTTATTATTACACCTCTCCTGAATTTACCAGAAATTATACTCTGACAATACAGGGGCTTTTAAAGGGGTATAGTACTCAGAAAGATGGAACGATTATAGTTGCAGACAACGGAATAGTGGTTGCCAGCAATGATGAGAGCTTGTTGGGACAGAATACGGCTGACAACGAAGTTGTTCAGGCAATGAAGAGGCATACAGATAGTCAGCACATTTACCATTTGAAGAATGAAGGAATCGGATGCTACGGAATCATGCTGAAGCAGAGGGATTATTATATCTATGCGTATCTGCCGGATACGGAAGTATTCCATAACCTTCCATTCGGTGTAATAAGCGTTATTTTCTTTTATTTCCTGATGTTCAGTATATTTTGGTTCTGGACATACAGAACCAATCTGGCACACCGGAAACAGGAACAGGAAAAAGACGAAAAATATAAGGCAGAACTTCTGATAGCTGCAAAAAAGGCAGAGGCTGCCAATGAGGCAAAAACAGAGTTTCTCCAGCGGATGAGCCATGATATCCGGACTCCGATCAATGGAATTCGAGGCCTGGTCAATATGGCAGACCATTATGCAGATGATATGGAGAAGCAGACGGAATATAGGACAAAGGTGAAAGAGGCATCGAATCTGTTGCTGGAACTGGTAAATGATGTCCTGGATATGAGTAAGCTGGAGTCAGGTGAAATTGTTCTGGAAGAGATTCCATTTAATCTGAGCAGTATTTCCAGGGAAGTATTTGTTGTGATCGAGCAGATGGCGGCAGAACAGAATATCCGGGTTGCGTGGGAGAAAAAAGAAATCACACACCGTGATTTTATTGGAAGTCCTGGATATGTGAAACGGGTGATGATGAATATTCTGTCGAATGCGGTGAAATATAACAAAGAAAACGGACAGATCTATGTCAGCTGCGTGGAAATCCCGTCCGAACAGCCGGAAATGACGACAATGGAATTTGTCTGCCGGGATACCGGAATCGGAATGGCTGAGGAGTTCCAGAAGCATATTTTTGAACCATTTGCACAGGAACATACGGGAAGTCGCGCAAAGTTTGCCGGAACCGGACTGGGAATGGCTATTTCAAAGAAGCTGGTCGAGGAAATGGGCGGAACCATTACTTTTGAAAGTGAAAAAGGCGTAGGGACGACATTTGTGATTCGGGTTCCATTTAAAATAGATCTGGATGCGGATAAACGTGAAGAATCGAAGGATGTATCCGAAAAATCTATAAAGGGGATGCATGTTCTTCTGGCAGAAGACAATGAGCTGAATATGGAAATCGCTGAATTTTTGCTTCAGAATGAAGGTGCTGAAGTGACCAGAGCATGGAATGGTCAGGAAATTGTTGAGCTATTCAGAAAAAGTGAATCAGGTGAATTTGATGTCATTCTTATGGACATTATGATGCCGATCATAAATGGTTATGAAGCTGCAAAGAGGATCCGGTCTTTGGACAGAGAGGATGCAAAAAAAATACCAATCATTGCAATGACAGCAAATGCGTTTACGGAGGACAGAATAAGAGCAAAAGAAGCAGGGATGGATGAGCATGTTGCGAAGCCTATTGATGTGGAATTACTGATAAAAGTAATCCATAAATTGGTGAAACATAATTGACACTGTAAAATAGAAAAATACAAAGGAAACTCAGAGGAGAGCTCATAATGAAAAAGAAAAAATGGAGCAGAGTTTTGCCCGTGCTTCTGGTGATGGTGACAGTTATATCACTTTTGCCGGGCTGTGGCAGGAAGCGTGCAGAAAAAGAAGATGCAGAAACAATCACTGTGTATTTATGGAGCACAAACCTGTATGAAAAATATGCACCATACATCCAGAAACAGCTCCCGGATATCCAGGTTGAATTTGTTGTAGGCAATAATGATCTGGATTTTTACAGATTCCTTAAGGAAAACGATGGATTGCCGGATATTATAACCTGTTGTCGATTTTCCCTGCATGATGCAAGTCCCCTGAAAGACAGTCTGATGGATCTTTCTACAACCAATGCAGCAGGTGCTGTCTATGATACATATCTCAGCAATTTTATGAATGAGGATGGAAGCGTAAACTGGCTTCCCGTGTGTGCAGATGCCCATGGGTTTGTAGTGAACAAAGATCTTTTTGAAAAGTATGAGATTCCTCTGCCAACAGATTATGAAAGCTTTGTTTCTGCCTGCCAGGCATTTGATAAAGTGGGGATTCGTGGATTTACGGCAGACTATTATTATGATTATACCTGTATGGAGACACTGCAGGGTCTGTCAGCATCAGAATTGTCTTCTGTAGACGGACGCAAGTGGCGTACCGCATACAGTGACCCGGATAATACAAAGAGAGAAGGCCTGGACAGTACCGTCTGGCCTGAGGCTTTTGAACGTATGGAGCAGTTCATCCAGGATACAGGGCTGAGCCGGGATGATCTGGATATGAATTATGATGATATCGTTGAGATGTATCAAAGTAACAAGCTTGCCATGTACTTTGGCAGCTCTGCTGGTGTAAAAATGTTTCAGGATCAGGGCATCAACACAACCTTTCTTCCATTCTTTCAGGAGAATGGTGAAAAGTGGATTATGACTACACCATATTTCCAGGTGGCTTTAAACCGCGATCTGACACAGGATGAGTCACGTCGAAAGAAAGCAATGAAGGTACTGAGCACAATGCTTTCAGAGGATGCACAGAATCAGATTATCAGTGATGGCCAGGATCTGTTAAGCTACAGTCAGGATGTGGATCTAAAGCTTACGAAATATATGAAAGATGTGAAACCTGTGATCGAAGAAAACCACATGTATATCCGCATTGCGTCAAATGACTTTTTCTCTGTTTCCAAGGATGTGGTTTCCAGGATGATCTCAGGAGAATACGATGCGGGGCAGGCCTATCAGTCGTTTAATACTCAGCTTCTTGAGGAGAAATCCATTTCTGAGAAAGTAGTTTTGGATTCACAGAAGTCTTATTCCAACCGCTTTCATAGCAGGGAAGGAAATGCAGCATATTCTGTTATGGCAAATACTCTGCGTGGCATCTATGGGTCAGATGTGCTGATTGCAACCGGAAACAGCTTTACGGGAAACGTGCTGAAAGCCGGTTATACAGAAAAAATGGCAGGTGACATGATCATGCCAAATGATCTTTTGGCTTACAGCAGTAAGATGAGTGGTGCTGAACTGAAAGAGACAGTTAAAAGCTTTGTAGAAGGCTATGAGGGAGGCTTTATTCCGTTTAATCGTGGCTCTCTGCCAGTGGTCAGTGGAATTTCTATGGAAATCAAGGAAACAGAGGATGGTTACACCTTGAGCAAGGTTACAAAGGACGGAAAACAAATTCAGGACGAGGATACTTTCACGGTAACCTGTCTCGCGACATCAAAACACATGGAGGCTTATCCGGCAGATGAGAATATTGTGTTTGATCGAGGAGATACCACTGTGAAAGACACCTGGACAGGGTATGTTTCAGATGGTAATGCCATTCTAGCAGAGCCTGAAGATTACATGACGCTGAGGTGAGAAGATTGAAAGATAAAGTTTTTCAATCGTGAGATTTGTGTGTGCGCGCACTGACACAAACTCGACATGCGCAAAAAGCGTGCGCAGAAATGAGCGGAAAGAATGGATATTGAAAATCATAATACGGATAGAAAGAAGCCTGTCAGGAGAAAACAATTCATGGCAGTTGTCTGTATCGCTGTTTTGGTGGGAATTGTTTTGGGGGTTTTCCGATATTTTAGATTTGTGTCGAAAACTGTTTATGAGGAAAGTGTTTCTCATTTGACGGAGGTTTTTCATCAGTCTGATAACATGATGAGAGAACTGACAGATAAGAACCTGACATATCTTCATATATGGGGAGAGAATCTGCAGGATATTTTGAGCGAAGATGAAATTCGTGACTATATAAAGAAAGCACAGGAGGATACAGGATTTTTAGAGTTCTTTTTTCTGTCAGCTGACGGGGACTACAAGATGGCGACAGGGGAAACAGGGTACCTTGGATTACAGGAAAATATGGAAGAGGAAATCCGGCAGGGAAATGATGTGATAGCGAATGCAGCAGTTCCCGGAAAATCTCAGCTGCTTATTTTTGCCACGCCTAAGGCTCATGGAATTTATCAGGGATTTGAATATGATGCGATTGCTATTGCTTACGAAAACTCTGATATTGTAGACGTACTGGATATTTCTGCTTTCGATGGAAATGCCCAGAGCTTTATGATTCATCCGGATGGTCGTGTTGTGGTGGATCATTCTTCTGAGGCATGGGGGAACGTGTATAATTTTTTCGGAATTCTAAGAGAGCATTCTGATATGTCTGAAAAAGAGATCAATGCGCTTTTGGAGAAGTTTAAAGCAGGACGTACCGATGCGATGCTGCTAAATCTGGATGAAAGGAACTACTATCTGGTCTATGAAAAATCAGATATTCAGGACTGGATGTTTCTGGGACTTGTCCAGGCGGATATCGTCAATGCCAGCATGAACCGTCTGCAGCGTAGTACGATATTCTTTGTCAGTGCGATCGTGTTCTGCATAGCTGCACTTTTTATCAGTCTTATTATTCAAAAAAACAGGATAAATCTCAGAAGAAAGGATACGGAGATTCTGTATCGGGATGAGCTGTTTCAAAAGCTTTCCATGAACGTGGATGATGTCTTTCTGATGCTGGATGCAAAAACATATCAGGCAGATTACGTCAGTCCAAATGTGGAAAAGTTGTTGGGGATTACGGTAGAACAGATTCATAAGGATATTTGTATTCTGGGAAAACTGCATTCAGAGAAACAGGAAGATCCGGAGAAAAATTATCTGGAGGAAATTCAGGTTCAGGAACAGAGAGAATGGGATTTTGAATATGTTCATCTGAAGACAGGGGAAAAACGCTGGTTCCATAATATTGCAATGGGCAGTGAGGTAAACGGGAAAAAGAAATATATCCTGGTTATGTCAGACCGTACCTCTGACCGGAAAATGAACCAGGCACTTTCTGAGGCAGTACGTGCTGCGGAGACAGCAAACAAGGCAAAGAGTACGTTCCTTTCCAATATGTCTCACGATATCCGGACACCAATGAATGCGATTATCGGTTTTACGACACTGGCTGTAAGTAATATTGATGACAAGAAAAGAGTTCGGGATTATCTGGGCAAGATCCTTTCCTCCAGCAACCATCTGCTCTCATTGATCAATGACATACTGGATATGAGCCGGATTGAGAGCGGAAAGATCCATCTGGAAGAAACAGAGGTCAGTCTGTCGGATGTGCTTCATGACCTGAAGACGATCATCAGTGGACAAATACATGCGAAACAGCTGGAACTTTATATGGATGCCATGGATGTTACGAATGAGGATGTCTATTGTGATAAGACGCGGCTGAACCAGGTGCTGCTGAATCTTTTGTCCAATGCAGTGAAGTTTACGCCGGCGGGAGGAACCGTTTCTGTCCGGATCAGACAGTATCCGGGGACAGTAAAAGGCAGTGAATTGTACGAGATCCGGGTAAAGGATAACGGAATCGGCATGAGCCAGGAATTTGTACAGAAGATCTTTTCGCCCTTTGAGAGGGAACGTACTTCCACGGTCAGCAGGATCCAGGGTACAGGGCTTGGCATGGCCATTACCAAGAATATTGTGAATATGATGGGCGGTACCATTGAGGTTTTGACAGAACAGGGAAAAGGCACCGAATTTATTGTTCGTCTGCCATTTCGGATTCAGTCTAAGCACCAACGGATAGAGAAGATCGCAGAACTGGAAGGACTTAAAGCATTAGTTGTAGATGACGATTTTAATACCTGTGACAGCGTGACAAAAATGCTTGTGAAGGTTGGAATGCGTTCGGAATGGACACTTTCCGGAAAGGAAGCTGTTCTCCGCGCACGACAGTCTATGGAAATGGGAGATGCATTCCATGCTTATATCATCGACTGGCGTTTGCCGGATATGAATGGCATTGAAGTTACCCGCCAGATCCGCAGCCTTGGAGATGATACGCCGATCATAATTCTGACAGCTTATGACTGGTCAGATATCGAAGTGGAAGCCAGAGCAGCCGGAGTGACTGCATTCTGTGCAAAACCAATGTTCATGTCAGATATCAGAGATACCTTGATGACTGCGATCGGCCAGAAACAGGCAGAGGCAGAGACTGCAATCCTCCCGACAGCAGGTTCGGATTTCAGAGGCAGATACATACTGCTTGTGGAAGACAATGAACTGAACAGTGAAATTGCAGTGGAGATCCTCAATGAATATGGCTTCCTGGTTGACACTGCCGAAAATGGAGCAGAGGCAGTGGAAAAAGTTAAGAATTCAAAACCAGGTAATTATGATCTGGTGCTGATGGATGTGCAGATGCCTGTAATGAATGGATATGAGGCCACGAAGCAGATCCGTGCTCTGGATAATCCGGCACTGGCGGGGATTACAATTCTTGCCATGACTGCCAATGCTTTTGATGAGGATAAAAAGAAAGCACTGGAATGCGGTATGGACGGATTCTTATCCAAGCCAATCGTTATTGAGGAATTGATTAGCATTCTGCAGAAGAATCTGGATTAGAGGTCTGTGAAATCGTATATAGATAATGCCTGGCCGGACTTCATTTTCGATGGAGTCCGGCTTTCTATTTAAAAGAAATATCCCGATTTGCAAATGGATTAGAAAAGGATCTAGAAGCTGTGGAGAATTCTGTTGTCTGTGAACTTTCAAATGGTTTTGTTGAAGGAACAAATGGTAAATTAAAAATGGTAAAACGTACTATGTATGGAAGATGCAGCAAAGTACTTTTAGCAGCAAAAGTAATGTATGTGAAGGCAAAACGATACGGATAATTGCGGAAGAACCAGAATCGCCCGGAATACTCAGGTTATGCCAGAAAGCAAAAATTTACAAAGGCTTACAAAGCCCGAAATACAAAGAAAAACTAAAAAATGCGAGGTTATGCAACAATGATAAAAGTTTTCTTTATTTGCCACGGCACTCTTTGAAAGCTTCGCCAAAAAGCCAGTAAAATCACGGACCGGAGGGCATAGGCGGTCAGAAAATACCCCGAAAATAACCCACGGTATTTTGTGCAGATATTACATGTAAATATAGATGATATTGGGGACGCAATATGATAGAAAAGCTGTAAGATTTTGGAAAGAGAAATCTTATGGCTTTTTTCTGTGAATAAATCGAATTGAAAAGAAAATGTTGATAGATTATAATTTTTATATCTTTATAGACGGAATATATTAGATGGAGGATGCAAATGTTTGATCAAGAAAAATTAGTAGCGGTTATTGCTGCTTATAAAGAATATTTTCCAAATCATTGGAAAGATGAAAAGTATAAGTGGAAGGCAATCCAGTCTTTCCAAGAGCACTGGAATATATCTGCCGAGAATCTGGAATGTTGTTATATGCAAAAACAGAGGAAGCAATCACGCCAGATTGCAGTTATGTAATGAGTGGAAATAAGATTAGTGTAAAAACATTGGATTTGAATAAAGAGTTTAAATTACTTGCAGCTCAGTTGGATAAGATTGCGGAGGAGTATTTTCAAAAGATGTAGTTGGACTTATATAATGAAAAGAGTTGGGAATATGTCTAATTTAGTAGAAAGTTGGTGAAAAGCTTGGATATAAAACAATTAATCGGTGAAGCAACTGAATATGACAAAAAGCTATCTTTGGAAGCGAAGAAACCAAAGAGTTGGTGTAAGAGCGTAAGTGCTTTTGCAAATACATTTGGTGGAGCATTAATCTTTGGAATAGCCGATAATGATGAAATTGTAGGACTTGAGAATCCGAATAGCGATGCTGAGAAAATAAGTGAAATCATTAAGACAAGGATGGATCCAATTCCAGAATTTCGTCTTCGATTTGAACAGGTCGAAGATGGAAAAGTATTAATTATACTGGATATCTTCAAAGGTGAAGAGACACCGTACTATTATTCGGGTGATGGTGTGCTGGAAGCATATGTTCGTGTTGGAAACGAGAGTGTGAAAGCAACATCAACGGAATTGAAAAGACTGGTATTGCGCGGTAGAAATACATCTTATGATTCACAGATTTCTATGTATAAGGTGGAAGATTTTGCTTTTTCCAAACTCCGGGAAAGATATAAAAAATGGACAGGAAATAGTTTTGATGAGAAAGATCTTATATCATTTGGGTTGGCGAATGAGCAAGGATATTTGACAAATGCCGGAGCCTTGGTTGCAGATGAAAGCCCTATTCGATGGTCAAGATTATTTTGTACCCGGTGGAATGGATTAAATAAAAGCGGTGGTACAATAGATGCATTTGACGATGCGGAATATTCTGGAAGTGTATTGTCATTAATTGATAATGGAGAAGCTTTTATTAAGAGAAATGCGAAATTAATGTGGAGAAAGACTGCTAATTCCAGAGAAGAAATGCCGGAATATGTAGAACGTAGTTATCATGAAGCATTGGTTAATGCATTGGCTCATAGAGATTATCTTGTGAATGGCAGTGAAGTGCATATTGATATTTACGATGATCGTATGGAAATTTATTCGCCGGGAGGCATGCCGGACGGTTCCATTATTCAGGACAGAGATCCGCTTACAGTTCCGTCAACGAGAAGAAACCCGGTTTTGGCAGATATATTTAATCGGCTGGGATATATGGAACGTAAAGGTAGTGGATTTGGAAAAATCATCGGCGGCTATGAATTTCAGATCAACTATGACGAAAGTAAAAAGCCGTCTTTTAGATCAGATCGGTACCAGTTTACAGTTGTGATGCCAAATTTGAATTACAATGTCCCTCAGGATGTCCCTCAGGATGTCCCTCAGGATGTCCCTCAGAAAAAAGAGAGTAATCCGTTGGAAATTCAAATATTGAATATGATAAAAAAGGATAGTAAAATCAGTACAGAAAAAATGGCGATGACGTTAGGAATAAGTTCCAAGACTGTAAAACGTCACATCAAAGATATAGGTATTGTCCGATTTGTTGGTCGTGGTTCCAATGGACACTGGGAAATAATTGATGATTAGAAATACAACTAAATGGATGACGTTAAGCTGTCTGATGCGAAGATATTTCTGATTAAGCTTCAGAGAGATGGACGAGGATACAGTTCCATACACTCGATCAGAGGCGTGTTAAGACCGGCATTTCAGATGGCTGTAGATGATGATCTGATCCTTAAGAATCCATTCGGATTTGAACTTGGTACGATACTGGTCAATGACAGTCAGAAGAGAGAACCAGGTTGAAAGAAGCGAAGAAAGAACTGGATAAAAACCGGTTTGTAACCCCAAAATATGCACAAATAACTCATGAAAGCCTTGGCTTAACAGTGATAAGGAACTAATTTACTTATCAACTGTTAGCTGACGGTTTCCGGGGTGCATACGGACAAATCCCGTCTGATTTCTAACAGGAAGTCAGACGGGATTTTCGCTTTATATTTCGAATTATGGAGGACATACCATGAAAACCTTAATATCTTGTGCTTACACTATGGATAATTGCTGTGTGGAACTGAAATTCAGGGACGGCAGAATGATTGCGATTGACACTATCGCTGTTGAGAACGAGATTGCAGACAATATGTATCAGCGGTCAGAGTTGGATTATTTGATCTACAATGACCCGATAGCATATGCTGACTTGATATTGAATGGCGATCCCGAAACCTATCTGAAAACTGTAACAGAATACAAGCCTTTGGATAGCTGACAACACGCTGCCCGCAGGAGAAAATCCTGCGGGCGTTTTTCTGTTTATATTATTTCCCTCCGTTGGATCTCAATTTAGGAAAGAAGATGACAATCTTGA
>OIYE01000535.1_pt1 | contig 30720 bp, 37 predicted proteins | sample 1588091 | NCBI WGS metagenome assembly OIYE01 (sample SAMN03283265) | human gut metagenome | biome: human-associated habitat; material: feces | host: Homo sapiens | place: USA | collected 2013 | reverse complement strand
GATACCGAAACCGGGTTCTATTATCTACAGTCCAGGTATTATGATCCGACGGTCAAAAGATTTCTGAATGTAGACAGCCAGTTGGCGGGAACTGCCCAGGTGCAGGGCTATAACCTGTTTGCCTATTGCTTGAATAATCCGGTGAATTTTTCAGACCCCACCGGTCATTGGCCTGATTGGGGAACTTTATTAGGCGGCGTGGTGACTGTTCTGGTAGGCGTAGCTGCTGTGGCCGCTGTCGTTGGTACCGGAGGAGCCGCCACACCTTTGGTTGCTTTAGGGTTAGCTAGTATTGGCGCAGCTGGCCTTGGCACGATTGGATTCGGCTGTTCTGAGATTGTGGAATCTTTCACTGGACAAAATCCTATTAGAAACGCCATAGGGTCTTCGGCCTATGATACTGCAAAGACGGCTTCTACACTGATTTCTGCTGGCGGTGCCTCTTGGATTGCTTCCAGCCCTTATCTTGGGAATAGTTCTTCTTCCGCTCCAAAGGCGGGGTTTGTGAGTTCAGGGACATCTAGTCCAAAGCCATTTATATCAAGTCAGGATGCAACTAGAATACAAAACGCTGCCAATCGGACTCATCAAAGGATAACGGTTATCGGAAGTCGTGCAAACGGTACAGCAGGTCTCAATTCTGATTGGGATTATATCATGTCGGGCAATTCTGCTCAAAGACACTCAGCAGCTTCCTCTGTACCGAGGGGAGTATGGGGCGGAGAAAACAATTCTGGAATTGATATATTTAGTTCCTACGCAAATGGCCCGAATCCTATAGTTCTTGATAGAAGCAAGCCGTATATTGAATTTTTTCCAGAATAAGGAGATGCTTTTTATGAAAAGATGCCTAACTACTGACGAAGAAATTTTTATAAATCAATTTTCGCAAAACTTGCATAGTCTTGAAGATATAAATAATTGGTTTTTTAGCTATGATTTGGAAAATAAAAGAGATATTATTTCTAATTTGCTAAACATAGTTATTCAATCACATCCAACCTATGATGATATTGAATCCGCTGCAATTTCATTGAACAAATCTAGATCTGCATCTGCAGTTAAACTTCTTAATAGAAAAAAACCATTTGATAAATTCGGATATGAACTATGTGACTTACCAGAAAAGGAATTGCTGACTTGTTTTGATATTTTAATGCTAACGCTTGTACGTTCTGACACACGCAGAAAAGAACAGGAATTACCTGAGACTTGTAGTCATTGGTGGCATAAAGACCTATCCGATCAAGACTATTTACGCCAGTTAAGAAAAAATGGTCTTAAATAGTTTTTGTTGAAGCTGAATTTTAGTGTATTATTCAGGATTCTCCAATAGAAACCTCTTAATAGCCGTCACCTACGATGAAATCGGCAATCCCCTCTCCTATCGGGACAGTTACCAGTTTACCTGGCAGAACGGCAGGCGGCTGGCTACAGTTTCTCATGGCAGTGACAGTATCAGCTATACTTATAACCCTGATGGAATCCGTACCAGCAAGACGGTAAGCGGAGCTGTGACAAAATTTCACACGATGAATAGTACCTTGTTGGGACAGACAAAAGGCAGCGATACCATTGTTTTCCTATACGATGAAAAGGGTAACAAATACGGGTTTGACTATAACGGGACAAAGTATTACTATATCTTTAATGTACAGGGCGATGTAATCGGCATTTTAAATCAGGCTGGACAGAAGATAGTTTCCTATACTTACGATCCTTGGGGTAAGGTGCTGTCAGTCGATGGTTCCGAAGCTTCCGCCATCGGCCAGATCAATCCTATCCGCTACCGCGGCTACTATTATGATACCGAAACCGGGTTCTATTATCTACAGTCAAGGTATTACGACCCGACGGTCAGAAGGTTTTTGAATGCGGATGCTGTAATCTCTGGGGTAGGCAGAGATATTAGAGGCTATAATATGTTTTCCTATTGCATGAATAATCCTGTAAACTTAAGCGATAATATCGGAAATTGGCCTCAATGGATAAAGAACGTGGTAAATACAGTTACCTATATTGCAAAAACTGTTGTTAAAGCAGTAGCGAAAGTAGCAGCTTCAAACCCCATTAGAAAAACTTCAACCGAATCAACTTCGTCATTTGTTTTTGCAAACCATGTAAGTAAAACTCATCTCACCACCCCTACACTGATGTTGGATGCGGGCCCAGCGATTGGTAAAGTTGGACTCTCTATGACAGCCACGGTTGAAAGTGAAGATCCCGGGTTGTTCCATAGTTATGTCGATATTGGAAATGACGAAAGCAAATATGGAGTAGGAATAGATATAAAGGAGTGGCTAGGAGTTGGTGTTGGTGCAAGTAGTGCGGCTAATGTTTATGTTACTGCTCAAGTAACACCGTGGGTTCATGCAGAGGCCTCAGTTGGGTTTGATGGAATTGGGGTAAAAGTTGGATTGGATATTGAAAATACCTCATATGATCTTGAAATTAAAGGCGGTTTAGGACTCATTTTAATTTTCGCAGGAGTACCGGTGCAATCTTCTCAGTATTCTTATCAAGGGTGAAAATGGTGATAACATGAAACAAAAAAAAATAATCACAGTTATTGGCATTATATCTTTGTTGATTTTTGGAGGAATAATTGCCAATATATTTATTATGAATACAAAACAAAATCTTTCCGAAACTAATACAACTGAGTTTTTAGGTACTGTGAAAAATGTTGCAACTACAGGAACAGGAGGTGATGAATATGGCGTTTTATGCACAATGGAGTATGAAGCGAAACTATATATTTATCATATCAACGATTTTATTGATACAAGTGAATTTATAAATTTACAACCGGGACAATTGATATACTTCCGGATTGAAAACGCTTGGCTAGATACATTTGATGAAATAAATTTTGTTAATATTGTGTCCTTACGAACAAATGAAAAAGACTTAATTTCGCTTAATAATTATATTAAATTTATGGATAAACAACAGCGGAACGCTATAGTAATCAGTATAGTTACTGCAATATTATTTTTATTAATTTTTATTTATTGTATGCTGTGCCTTAAAGGATTTTGGATTTTTCGTTTTAAATAACAAATCAACGACTCGCATCCTAATTTAAGAGAGTTGTATCTCTGTGAACGTACATATAGCAATCCCAAAGGTATTAAATTAACTTTGGGATTGCTTATTATTGATTGCGGAAACTACCGGATGTGCCGGCGGTTATGACTTGAAGTTTTAACAGTCGAGAATTATACTGCGATGAGGAATATCTTCCTAGTAGAATGATTTTATCTTTACCTGGCAGAACGGCAGGCGGCTGGCCTCTATCTCCCACGGCGACGATTCCATATCGTATACCTATGATCCGGACGGAATCAGAACGAGTAAGGCAGTAAACAACAGTGTGACAAATTTTCACATTATGAATGGGGCACTCTTAGGACAGACCAGGGGTTCCGACACCATCGTTTTCCTGTACGATGAAAAAGCGAACAAATATGGGTTTGACTATAACGGCACAAAGTATTACTATATCTTTAACATACAGGGCGATGTCATTGGTATCCTGAATCAGTCCGGCACCCAAATTGTTTCTTACCAATACGATCCTTGGGGTAAGGTTTTATCTGTATCTGGCAGTGAAGCTTCCACCATCGGCCAGATCAATCCTATCCGCTACCGCGGCTACTACTACGATACCGAAACCGGGTTCTATTATCTACAGTCCAGGTATTATGATCCGATTACTAGAAGATTCTTGAATGCGGATGGTATTGTTGGGGCTAATCAAGACGCCATATGTTATAATCTATTTGCGTATTGTAGTAATAATCCGATTATGCTCACAGATGAGAGTGGTAATCGTGTTAATATGGCGCTTTTCAACAAAAGCAAGATTAGAAAAAGTGCAGAATCAGCGATTCCTCTCCAAACGAGCCCGCAGTTACCACCTCTTCAACAGTTCGGTGCTGAACTTTACCAAGATGTCGTTAATTTCAATATTAATAACACCAGTGAAGAAAAAGTTATCGAATCCAACTGGGTTTCTGCATATAAAGGTAAAGTGGTTATACGCCATCCCATTAAAGGATTATCTTCTATGTCTTTAGGTGTAATCTTTTTAAATAAAAATGAGACTGAATACAATACAGTTAGGCATGAATACGGCCACTGCGTCCAATTAGATGAAGTGGGGATGTTAAAATATCTTGTTTTTGTGGCGGGGCCATCTGTGAAAGGGTACTGGTCTGGTTTGTCTGACTCCGCTTATTATTCCCAGCCTTGGGAATACGGAGCAGATATGTATGGCGGGGTTGACAGAGGTGATGGGTATTATGAAGATTCTACTCTTGTTAATCATCTTATGTATTGGGATATGGTGAAGAAAATCTCCTTTAAAGCACCGATTCGCAAATGGCCTTAATAGCTTTTTAGCATCAATTTTAAAGAGGTGATATGTATGAAAAAATTTTTGTCGGTTACACTTGCTTTGCTAATTCTGTTTAATTTAACTTCTTGCTATCGCCCTAATACTATATTTCGAACGGAAAGAAGTGATCTTTATGCCGTTACCTGTTTTTCCGTTCCATATATTGCAGGAAACCCGGAATGGGATAAAGTATTTATTATGGAACAAGACTCCCAAGGACGCACTTTATATAAATATATTGCCAACACCAAATTTTTAAGCGACTATTCTGACGATTTTGTTTATGCCATGGTTATTTGTCAAAAATCAGACGAAAATTTTGCTTACTATTATGACGATTTTAATTTTATTCTATCTGAGGATGGTGAATTTGGTGAAGAAGAAATTACTAAATTGAAAAACTGGAATGACTGGAGCCAAAACTTGGATTATTCAAAAATGGCAAAAGTACAAAATAACTATCACCCCCATAAAACTAGTTATTCCTACAGTGAAACAGATTTTTTAAATTATAATGAGGACGATATTTTAAAAGCATGGGAACCATATTTTAATGATGTAAATTTAAGTTATCGCATTGATCTGGTATCTAAAGATGCAAAAGATAGGTATCTGTTTGCAATTCGTGAATTAGGAGATGATGGATATAAAAACTCGTATTTTGTAATATGCAATTCCAATTTTGAGATAGAATCTCCTAAAGGTATTCAAGAAATAAATGACATATTTAATTGTCAAGAAACTCTTCATATATTTAAAGAAAGAAATCACTGGGAAGCATTGCACTAATAAATATGTGATCGGATAGGAAGTCCACTTTCATTATAATGAAATGATCCTGTTAATTTCTGTGATCCTACAGGTTGTTATCTTACTCCTTATGAGCGGCTACGTGTTTTGCTTGCTTCTGGCAAAGCATGGTATGATGCTCAAGGTAAGTTTCACATACCTTATAGTTCTTATAGATTTATGTCCCCAAAAAGAACAAATCGACCAGATTCAGGTCTTGCTGATCTCCCAGATGAGGAGATATCGAGAAGAGCTAGAGATCGCTCATTATCTGGTCCAGAAAGAAATAAATATCGTGAGGAGGAAAAGGTACGAGGATTGCGCAATAAGCAAAAGCGGAAAAACTATAAACGTATTGATAAGGATATAACGGATCCACATTATTTTGATTTAGAGCCCTATCCCGGATATTATGATGATCATGAAACAAATTCCTCTTTTATAGTTCCTGGCATTCCGGGTGTTCCGGTATTTCCATTTGTTCCCGTTTTCCCATGATTCTATAGGAGGGATTATATGTTTAAATCAACGCTAGAAAAACTAGATTATTTATTAAATTTAGATACTGAAAAACAAGAAATTGATTTTCATATCGTTCGACAATTATCTAATGATACTGATGCAGAAGTTCGGTCGCAATGTGCTGAAACCTTAACTTTAATCCCATGTGAAGAATCTGAAAGTATATTGGTATCTTTATTAGATGATGCAGATAATCTGGTTAGAGCAAACGCTTGCGACTCATTGAAATTTAGTCATTCGAAACTAATTGTAAAAAAATTTATATCTATGCTTTCAGATACTAGCTATTTAGTTAGAGGTTATGCTACCTTAACTATAGCGGATATCTTAGCCAATATATCTGAAGGACAGTTTAGTGGGGAAGTGGTTCAATTATTTAAAAATAACGAGGCTACAGAACAATCAGACTGGGTAAAAATTGCTATATATCGTTCTTTAGTGATGCTAGGAGAAAATGAGTACTTTATACCATTCATAAATATGCTTCACAGTTCAGATTATCGTAATAGAATTTTTGTGCTAAATATTATTGATGATATTCCAAACCATAAAAAAGAAATCTTAAATCATTTAATGAAGCAACAAAGAGAAGAAGTCATAAGTCATATTAAGCAAAAAATACAGGAAAAACTTGAGGTTTTTCATTAATTCAATCCGCTAATATCATTTTTCCTTCGTTAAGGAGGAAGATAAAGACACAAAAGAGAAACCAGCCCCTATCCTATTGGATTGAGGGCTGGTTTTATCTCACGATTGAGTTTTATAATATTTATTACGGCTTTTTAAATTTATTAGCAATTTTAAATTCACTGATGGTTTTGTTTAAAGAATCAATTTGTCCCGGAGTTAAGGTTTTAATATCCTCAACCATTTTACGGAGCATCTCTGGATTTTGGTTATCTGAGGCGAAGAACTCTTCCGGTGTAATTTCCAAGTATCTGCAAATATATAGAAAGCCTTCCATAGAAGGAAGATTTTGCTTATTTTCGATCTGCGTGATATATCCTTCATTTTGTCCTATCGATAAGCTCATCTTCCGGGCCGAGATATTCTTCTGTGAGCGGAGCTGCTGTACTCTGGCAGCAATAAAGTCTTCATAATTATTGAAGGCTGTCAAACACCATCACCTCACTATAGTCTATTATAAGGGATGACTGTTCGAAAAATATGCGTTTAAAAACGTGAAATCAATTGACACGGACGTTTAAAAAGTCTATTATGGTTTTATAAGAAGAGTAGTTTCATTGTATACTACTCTGATTAAGCGCTTTAAATGCCTTGGCAATTTTTAGAATTGTATCAAGCTGGTCGCTAGATAAGTCTTTTAAATCGGCGTATATCTCTTTTGATTTAATAGGATTGGTACTATCCGCAAAGAATTCTTCAGGGGTGATATTGAAATATTCGCAAATATACAGCAGACCTTGGATCGACGGAAGATTCTGCCTGTTTTCAATTTGAGTAATGTAGCCCTTGTGCTGCCCGATTGCAAGACTCATTTCACGTGCGGTAACGTTCTTTTGATTTCGGAGCTGATAAATCCGATTAGCAATGAAATTTTCGTAATTTTTAAAATCGTACAACAACAACTCCCCCTTTATTTCAGTATATGATATAGGTATGTCTCGAAAGGACGTTTTAAAAAGCTTTTTATAAAATAAAATCCTTTAAAAAGATAAGGGGGTATTATTTGAAATCTAGAAATATTGATAAGCTACACGCACAAATTGCCACGAGTGTTAAACAAAGAATAAGAATTTTACGCGAAAATAACAATTATTCACAAAGAGAGATAGCAGAATACTTGGGAATAGACCGTTCTACTTATGCTTGCTACGAATTGGGAAAAACAAGTCCTTCAGTGGAGGTTTTGGTGGCCTTGAGTGAGTTATATCTGGTTTCATGTGAATTTCTTTTAGGGATTAAACCGAACGAAAAGTGTAATTCTATAGAAAAACGAATTCTCCATGTAATTAATACTTTATGAGAATATTGAAAAAGAACCTTCAGAAAAACCTCAATCTGACTAAAGGCGCTTTTTTGTACGCAATTAACTTTTCCACCAGCTCAATAAACTAGCATTTTTGCTAATACACCTCACTCCTTTTTTAAAATAGTAGTTAATCATATTAGAAGGGATTCCTGTATCCACAGAGATTTCTTGGTTCGTCATTTTTGTATGGCCGAACAGACCAAATTTTCGTTCTATAACTTTTTTTTCATTCTTAGGCAAACTAAAAACTGCCTTTTCCAGAATTTCTTTTAGCATCCGTTTTTCTACCAGAACCTCTACGTAAGTTTGGTTATCTTTAAGTAAGTTACTTTCAATTAAATAGTCTAACGATATTGGTTGTGAAATATGTTTGATTCTTATTAAATTGCGTGCAGAAGTTTCTTTTAAATTCATTACTTTTGCGAGTTCTCGTGCAGAAGGTTCTGGTATTCCGGACCTTTTCAATTTTAAGATTGATTCATCGAGACTTTTAACTTTCCGGGAATAGTAACGATTTGTTCCCTCTATATATTTCGATATAAAATCGTTGATTTCTTGTACAATGAAGTAATAGAAATATGTAGTGGGTTTACTAAAGTGAGGGTCATAATTTTCTAATGCTTTTAACAAACCACATATCCCGCATTGAAATAAGTCTTCCCAATGTTTTCTGTAACTATAAAACTTTTCCTTTATAATATAAGAGACAAATTTGCTATAATCTTCAATAACAGCTTTTTTAGCTTCGGATTTCAAAATCTCATTATCAGAGTGATAATCGTTCATGATCTGAAAAATATCATGTTTACTCATAACGTACTCACCCCAATTTGTATCATTCAACCAATTGCTTTTTTCCTTGTAAAGTGTTATCTTAAATATGGAGCATGTGAATAAATTTCACGCATGTGCGTAAAAATTTTTTAGTGAGGTTTAATGAGCTTGTCCAAAGTTACAAAACGCACTTTGGTCAAGCTCTGCTAACTCTTGTTAATAAATGCTATAGAAACGTGCTGCTTTCAATAGCAAGGCTCTGATATGCTTTACCAGGAACCATAAAAAGCGATGCTGTTGTAGCCAGAACCAACGGAGATTCCGGTATCGACAAAAGCGCCATTATTACCAGGAGTACCTTCCCATTTCCCACTGGAATTTCTAATGTAATCGATATATTTCCAGTCGGAATGTGTAGCTCCCATGGTATCTTCATTTGTTGCAACAAGAGTTCCCGCCGGTATTGTTTTCCAGTAACTAGCATCTGGCAAATAAACATTTTTACTTTGCCGCATATAAAATGTCTTATAGGTTCTGCCACCAATGTTAGCCGTACCATAAGGATATGATGTACAACGAGACTCAAATTTGGGGCCGCATGGATACTTATTTGTGTTGATGGAAGCATTAATATAGGAGCCGGTAGGTCCTAAAAAATCGATACTGATGAGGCCGCTGTCACCGCTACGGCGGACAAATGCTTCACGATTCATGATGTCGCCTACGTGAGCATAATTTTTGAACATATCATAGACTGGATAAACAGAACCGCTTTTATTAATACACAATTCTGACATAAAAATCCTCCCTTTAATTTTTATAAAATATGAGTTTAAATAATAATTTGCTCTGCTTCTTTAGTTCATTGGAATCCTCTCCTGTCTTTATTAAGTGTTTAATATATGAAGAAAAATCCTTCAAGGCTGCCTCCTCGTATCTATTAGGGATTATCAACTGATGATAAAGGAGATATTTGAAAGGAGTCCTCGTAGATGAAAAAGATGTTAATTTTCCTATCCAGTTTATTTCTGATGTTTTCCTTTGTTGCCTGTAATAATCATCATAACCTTCCTGCGTTAGAAGAATGTCCATATGAGATGAAAGGCCCCCTAACCATTCAAGATCCTTTCGTGGACAGTACTACCTATACAGTTACAGTGCCCAAAGAGTACACTGCCGGGTGTATTGGAAGTCATACCCTTCATGCTAAATCACCTGATTATGTGGATGATAGCGATGCTTTTACTAATCTGCTTCAGGTGATCGATTACAGCATTTACGGCCTGTACCCAGTGGATACAAAAGTTTTATTTTCGTCAGAATATGAGGAATATTTAGACGCTTTTAAAGAGGACTACGCTCGAAGGGGAACTCCTGCTTTTGACTTCAGCTATGAATTGTTGCAGGGCAGCCATGGCCGTATGGCACAGGTAAAATTCTCTTATATTTCTTCTGGAAAACAATACACTTCTGTATATTGCTATCGTGAGGATATTCCCTTTTTGGCCTATGGCGAAATTAATGACGAAAATCCGCTTTCTTCCGGTCAGTATGTTCCTTGGGTGATAGATTCCTTTGAAATAAACGAATAGGATATGAAAAGATAATAAAGAGGTAGTTTCTTAGAGGATTTTTCATTCGAGGGAAACTGTCAAAATTGGCAAAATTAAGAGTAGGTCTGAATGTTAAATAAAGCTCTTACTTCTTCAGAAACTTCAATTACATAAGAAATGAGTTCCGTAAAGTCAAATCTTTCTACAACATCCCAACTGGATTTTTTTGTCACCACGATTTCAAATTTTTCACCGGGATACAAAGTAAAATATTCGTACATGCGCCCCTCTTTTCCAAGAAATAGTTCCGTAACGTAGGCACTTCCTTTTCGGGCCGGATTAAGGGTAACATATATGTCGTAATCATAATCATCGCTGGCTGTAACCCCTTTAAACAGCTCATATTGCTCTTTTGCAAAAGTGTTCATCGTGTTAAGCCAGGTTAAATCATTATATCTGATTGATTTAAATAGCTGCGGATGATTATAGTTCCAGCTGCTGAACAAAGATCGATACTCTGTATTTCCACAATGAATAATTACTTTTTTGTTAGGTTGACCGGGAACTCTATAATATGAGATACGGATTTGAGTACCACTGAAGCTATCAACAAGACTTAATACACCGCCGATAAGAAGACCAAGTATGGACCCAAGAGGAATATTAATACGTCCGGCGCCAGGGAAGGGATTATCTTTCCAATCGTTCATAAGAGATAATCCTGCCAAAAATTTTACTCCATCAAAGTTTATTTGGCCGAGGTCAGTTGGTTTCATTTCGTCGGAATTTTCTTCGTACTCATAAGGAGGCTGGATAACCGTCTCAAAATTTTCCTCCACATAAATTGGATAAATTTCGCCAGTGACGGGATTTCTGACTGCTCCGTATTGAAAGGGAGAATCCTGCAATGGTGTAAATCCCATATATCTGCCAGAAGTTACATTTTTATCAATGCCAAAATCTCCGCCCGAATAATATAAGCGGTATTCTTTAACTTGATCAAAGGCCCAGTCCTCTGGAAGAGGAAACCCAAGATTACCGCTATATCCGGTGGAAAGATCGCTGACAAAGCTGCTGGAGGATAAACCGGCCTTCCGGACAAGAGTGCAGGTGTTTCGCGCACCGTAAATACCGATTGAATACGGCATGAAATTGGCAGCGGCATAGTCATTGATACCCTGGAAATAGGGGATAATCATTTCTTCAACTTCAAATTCATAGAAATCATAGTCAACGGCAAAATAAATGTACTCTCCTATCGGAACTTTAAGGTTAAGAGCGGCGGCAGTAGCTTTTCGCGCATCGATAATACCTTGCTCATAATCATAATAGTAATGAATATCCTCTTGATCAGGGTTGGCTAAATACCATTCCTTAGCGTCCTGATAAATAGCAAACACTTTCAAGCCTGCCTCTTTCAGAGTATTGAGCTCCTGCTCGTCCAGGGCTTTGGAAACAGGAACATAATTTGCATCATAAATAGTGCCGGTCAAATAACGACCTACAACGCTATATTCATCATTGATAATTGCCTGCGCTTTCGCGGGCGTATCAATTTTTTCAGCACAGTCACAGGCGAGACCGTCTCTGTCGGGATTACCAGTGCTTACGAGAAGAGCCATCCATTCGTTTTTGCCGACTAGATCGCGCTCTGGCAGACCGACATCCTGTTGAAAGACGTGAAGCGCGGCTTTGGTTTCTTCATTAAATTCACCATTGAAATCACCGGGATCGTATTTGCTGTAGTCGGGGGATAAGGCGTCATATTCTCCATGGCCATAGCAATAAAGCGCGTATTGAATGATCTTAATGCAATTAGAGATAGTTGTGGCAGAATAATAGTCGCCATAGTATGAGGTTGCTTCATTGTCGTATGGAATCGTCGGCAGGCAATTTGTGGTGGTTGGACCAAAATTACCATTAGCGACATCGGTAGGCAGCTGTTCTTCCGCCTGAAGAGCATATATTAATGCTTCTGCGGTAAATCTTGAGAAAATTCCATCGCAAGGTCCAATTCCGATATAGTCTAAATAGTTATAGTTTAGACTTTGTTGAATACTGCGGATTCTGCTATCGCCTCTTGCGACTTTCACGTAGTATTCAGGCGAAAATATGGCCTGTTCGACAAGAGGGCTTGCAAAATATACTGTTTTGTCATCCAGCCCCGCTTCGTATTGTAGGGTAATAACTGCATCTCGTGTTTGTACGCCAAAATAGCCGTCGTCATCATACACGGCGTATCCTTTGCATAAAAGAGCAAACTGCAAAATTTGAACCATTACGCCCTGGTCTCCAAGTTCAAGGGAAGGAGATAGTGATTTCGTCATAGAGGCGAAGGTTCCAGTGACTGGAAGATCAGGATTATCTTTGCGAAGTTCAATTTGCCATGCTTCCGTTAGCGCTGAGAACATAAATGATCCGGTAATTCCATCCTCGTCAATACCGCTGAACAGGGGATTATCACCGTAATTTTGGTTTAACCACTGTTGGGCTCGTAATACTTGTGCGTCCATATGCTTTTGACCTCCTATTGATATTTGTCACTTCTCATGACATATATTAAAAAGGGAAAAATCATCAAAATGTAAACACAAAAAATAATTTTTGTGGAAAATATTGAGCTGATTTTTGGGGAGACTACTTTGCTTGAATTGAGTGCTATTGCCTTTTTTCTGAATCATTGGATTTATTGGAAAGAATATCGATTGCTTTTTTTAATCCCTGGGGAATAGGAAGACCCATTAATCCAGCATTTTCAATAATACTAATACTTTCATTAACAATAAATGCAATGATAATGGACTCTCGTACCCAATCTATTCCTAGGAGTTTATCAAATTGCGCTGCAATAATAATCATTAATAAAATCATCGCTTTCCGACATAATCCTTTAAAACCGGCATTGCTTTCTAGCGCACCATTAGCGCTTTTGGTGGATTTTTTAAAAACAATGGCAACGATTAAACCGGAGATGTAATCAATAATCATAAAAATTATTAAAATTATAATGATGTTGTCCCAACCTCCTAATAGAGCAACAATGGTTGCGCCAATACAACTAATAAATCCGATTATTGGAGTTAGACTTGGGAATAGATCTTTTAGTAAATTCAATTTTTTACCTCCTAATTTTGTTTTTGCCAATTTATAAAGTCTACTTTTATTTTTTGAATATGACGATTAATGGATTGACGTGAAAGATGAAATCTATTACCTATTTCTGCGTTAGAATAACCCAGATAGCGGTATAGAATAATTTTCCTGTTGATTGGAGACTGATGTTGAACAAATTCTCGTATTACAATAATGCTTTCTGTGGAGTCACTATGCTCTTTTGTTGGAAGTTCTTCTAAAAATAAATTATGTATTTGATAATTACTTTTTTGTTTTGAAAGGTAAATATAGTGCCGTTGCATTGACTGTTTTATGTAGGCTAGGATTCTAAAATTTGAGTCTTTTCCTCCAAAATTTTTTAGTGGCATTTTTAGTATTAACTCTAGAAAAAATAATTCTAGTTCACTTTTCGCGTCTTCGTATTCTAAGATGTATGCATATTTGAGAATTAAAGATTTGAATTTTTGGAATAAATAGAGTATGGCATCTTCATCGTGTGCTTGTGCATGGGTTAATAATTCTAGTAAATTCATGTTGAGCATCCTTTTTCGGAAATTTTATAGCATTGATATTTTTTTCAGTTTTCTTTTAAAAATTAGTTCTTTTATGCAATAAAATGCAGTGAGTTGTGATAAGATCGAAAATAAAAGGCTGGATACCAATTAAGGTATCCAGCCTTTTTACAGTATTTAATAATTACGGCTTTTCCGTAAAAACTTAACTTTTTAAGCTTTCCAGACAATTAAAATAAACGTTGACCCCATCCCAGTCGTGAGGAGCAATGCTTAATTGCACACCATAATTCACCAGCCAGTAATCACAGTCATGAAGCAGGCGGTGGAAATAATCCAACTCATTAACGGAGTGTTTGTCTACAGCGGACTGAAGGGTATCCTGCATTTTCTTTAAGTCCTTTAAGAAGTTTTGGTCCTGAACAATATCGATCAGGCTTTGCAGTTCTGAAATAATCATAGCTCCATCATATAGTGTGCCAACTGGATCAGTATCTCCCGGAATCAGCACGGAAGCGTCTTTATTTTCCCACAGTTCCCAAGCTACACTATCTGGGTTACCAAGAATTTCTCGACAGTTTTTCATAACAAATTCTCCTTCCATCGTCATATGCCAGATGTGTATAGTATCTTGTACCAATTGAATGTCATCTTCGGACAGATCAGTAAACGCCCGTTCCTGAGCCGCCAGGCAAACGGCCGCAGAAGGCGGTTCCAGGTCGCTGTCATGAAGCTTTAAGTGATAGGAGGTAGATTCAGATTCGGTTTCCGACACCTCGGAATCTGTCTCTGACGAGGCAGAAGATACTTGAGAAGAGGAATTGGGCGCGGAACTTGAAGAAAGCGTTTTTTCATTTTCTGAGCAGGCGGACAAAAGGAAACAGAGGAGAAATAAGCCTCCCAAAAGAATCTTCTTTTTCATGTTTTCCCTCCGGCTTTTTAATACATTAATTATATCCTGGTTAATTATCAAAATCAATATGCCTATTGATAATTAAAATAAAGCGTTATAGAAAGATACCAGGATGTATTTGCATCCTGGTATCAAAGTTCTGCATTAGGCGCATAATTTTGTTTGACCTTTTAGGTTTCTTACCCTCAATTCCTCCGACTGCATTTGAAGCATAGCATAGTCACTGTTCAGCGCGTCAAGCTGGCGTTTTAAGACCTCTTCATACATTTTCTTTTTCTTCTGGAGGCCCTGGATCTTCTGAATCCATCGGCTGATCACAACATCCGAGTTACAGCCGTTGTCGATAAAATGCTGGATGCGCTGCTGATAAAATTCGATATCCCGTTTGTAGTTGGCATAAAATTCATCCGTCATCTTCTGGCGCTGCCGTTCATCGTCCACCACAAACATGCTGTTGCTCATAACAAGGCCGTCGTTCAGATTGTGCCTGCTGATGGCTTCGATATAGTCCTCCAAAATGTTGAGCAAGGGCAGGTAAGGGTTCGGGATGAAATACAGGTTGCCGTGAATGCTGATTTTGTTGGCCTGCATCCTATCGAGCTGATCCTGTATCACCGATTCCACATGATCGGTGGTGTAGCAGGTGCAGAGCCGGTCATGGAGTTCCATCGCCCGGCGGCAGTATTCTCTCACATCCACATCCGGGTCATATACTTCGTTTTCACAGTACATTGTTTCGGTTTCCTTGTCAAAGATGATGTTGGCGAGCTTTTTGTAGTCGTTGGTTCTGGAATTCATCGTTTCCTTGACAAGCTCGCGATAGATGTGGACAGCGTCCTCCTTTTTGTTATCCCGGCAGTAAACGCGGTACACCTGCGTCCCGCCGCCGTCTTTCACCTGAATACGGTCTTTGATGGCAGTGGTCGCGTTGCGATATGCGCCGGATTTGCTTTCCTTTGCCGGTTTGAATTTCGGTAAACCGAAGGACTGGCCGATTTCAATAAACTTGTCGCGCTTGATCAGGATATTGGAGGTTGAATAGTAAAGGAACTTCCCGATAATCCCCTCTGTTTTATCCTGTACGGCGATAAAGTTTTCCATTTTGCTCATAGATTCAAGTCCTTTCTGATTTCAAATTTATGGTTATCGGAGCTCTTCGCCCGGCTTCAGCTTGGGCAGCAGGATCATTTGAAACTGTGCCGCAAGGTCTTTCAGCCGTTCCCATTCAAGCGGTGCAAAGCATTTGTAATACTCCCGTTTCAGCGATTGCCGGTATAAAAAATCCTGCACGCGCCAGGCGGCGGAAAACTCCTTTGGGTTGAGGTTGAATACCCGGAGGTCATAGAATCCGGGGTAGGGGCTGTATTTGCTTTTGTTTTTAAATGGCTGCATGATTATCTCCGCGTTTCTTCAGTAATAATCCTTCCAGCTTTTCAGCCGTTTCCGTCTGGTTACGGCAAGGATAACGCCGAAAAGATTGATGGTATTCGCAGGAATTGCAGCTGAACGTCATGTCCGCGGCCGAAATGGAATATTTACCGTTTTCATGGTTTACCCAAATCCGGAGTCCGGCCTCGGGCGCTTCGATGATAAGAGTTAATGGACGAATAGCGGCTATATATCCGGATTGGCCGGAATGCCAATAACTTTGGTCATTCACATGAAGTTTCGGATGGCGATGCAAAACATCATAGATTTTTTGGTATTTCATTTTCTGTCTCTTTCCTTTCCCATTGTTTTTGACTGCCCGCCATGATTTACGCCGCCCGGTACAGATGCTCCCGTTTCAGCTTTTCAAACAGCAAATAATCGTCGATGCCTTTCTGCTCTGCCGGCCAGGTAAACAGGCGGTATTCCTCGCACAGCGGGGTACAGATCGCGCGGATTTTTGCCTGCGCCCTCTGCACATGGGGATTGGTGCGGCAGTCCATGTCCACGCACTCTAAAATGCGTTTCGGCTTCAGCTGCCTTACAACGTCCTCCAGATACCGGGTGTTCTGTACGCCGGTAAGCCCGATAAAGAGTTCTCCGCCTGACAGAAAGCTGGCAATGTCGGCCTTCATGGCTCCTTCCGTGATATGCAGCGTGTCGCAGTTCAGGTCCCCAACCACATGGATATAGCTGGAAATCCCGGTCCCGTTTTCATAGAACTTTTTGCCGTTCGACATGCCGCCGGTGGAAAGCCAGCGGAAGCGTTCGCCGTTTTTCCTGGCCTTTGTGCCATCCGGCAGGGTAATGGTTTTTGGCGGGGGTTCATCAAGCCGGAGTTGTAATCCTTGAATCCGGCTGTTCTTGTCGCAGACAGGGATCAGAATCCCGCTGTACCGGCAGTTTGACAAATCCCACCGGAAATTCCGGGTATAGAACCCAGGCATACCGGAAAGGTCATAGCGCGAGGCAAGCTGTTCGACGGCCTGCCTGCGCTGTTTCCAGTTTGTTGGAACACTGCGGTACATGTTTCCGCGAATGATCTCATTCGAGAGTCCGCGGCGCAGCAGATTTTGGCGGTGCTTTTCTTCTAAAGTCAAAAGGGAAAGCAGCTCCAGATAGATTTGGCTGCGTTCGTGCAGAGGACGGATCGGCTCCGGGATATACCTGTCGTGATCATAAGGGGATTCCCCCGTATGAACCCGCGGATGGTTCAGAAGCTCCAGATAGGCTTCCTTGGTCGTCAGCCTCCGCCCGCCGGGGTTGAAATCGGCATACAGCGTAACCGCGTTCCCTCCGGTGCCGCAGTTGTGGCACCAGAAGGTGGATTTTTCCGGCTGGCGGCTGAGATACATACGATACTTGTAATCCCCGCAATAAGGGCATCGCGCCTGTACTTCATTGTTGCCAAGAGTACCGGGCTTGATGTCCAGCCCGCAGAGCAACGCTGTATCCACCACGTCGATATACACATATTTTTTCTCCGCCATCCGTCAGCCCGCTTTCTTTAGTTCCCGTATGGCCGGGCCGGTTTCCGCAGCCCTGTTCCGGGACTGCACGGTAAGCGGCTGTCCCTTCACAAAACGCAGAAGCAGTGTCTGGGATGGCATGGATACGGAATTAAACGCGGCGATGCTTTCGGTGTTGTCCACACAGATAGGGCAGTCGATGCCGGTGATTTTGCGGATCATCGCCGTGATCTCAATTCCGGCCAGCGTTTTTTCCGACAGGGAAAGGGTGGAATAATCCCGCCCCTTGTAGGTGAATTTAAAGACGTTTATTACTTCTCCCGTGCTCCGCACTACGTCGAAGAGCTTGATTTTTACGTTCGGCATTTGCAGGCTGGATACGGCGATTTCCGTGCGCTTGCAGATAAATTCGCCAAGGGCGGAAATAACGTTTTTGTATTTGAGAATCTGCCCTTTGCAAACCTCCTGCTGCGCGTAAGCGTCTTCCAGCTTCCTTTCATCGCACATATCCTGTACGGCCTGGATCTGCGCCTCGATCCCGGCCAGTTCCGCCGACAGGCAGTTTAACTCGGTATACTCGCCCTCATCCAGATTGCCGTATTTCTGCAATTCCTCCACCTTATCCAAAGCGGCGCGAAGCTCTTCGCCATCGGTTTTGCCGGCGGCTTCCGCTTTTAACCCTTTCAGCTCTTCATAGAGCTTTTTGAGATCGTCCGCTTTGAATTGTTCAAACACGGTTTTGGATTGGTAGTCCATTCCGGCAAGCTCCTTGCCCTGGGCAACCCGTTCCTTGCCTTGTTCTGCCAGAGATTTTAATTCCGCCAACATGCCGTTTCGCACCTCCGGAAGATTTTGCTCGGTAATCCGCATCAGACAGGCCGGGCACTGGGCACCAGGTCTTAATCCTTTGACACGGTTCACCAGCGCCTTATACCGCCCGGACAGGCTTTTGACCTCCGCGGCGTTTTCGGCCATCGCCTGCGTATACTTGGAAACATAAGGCTTATGCCGGATCTCTTCGATCTTCTCCTGAAGTTGTGTTACCTTCGGATTTTCGCCTTTCGGAACGCTTGACAGTTTTTCCAGCAGCATATTCCGCTGAATGGATAAATCCTCAACCTCAATGCCTTCAAACTGCTTGTCGGATAGTACCTTCCTTTTCTTCTCAATGGCTGCTTTGTCCGCATATAGTTCCGATAATTTCTGCTCCGCTGTTCGGCTTGCCTCTTCAAAGGAATCAATATTCCCCTGTAAGTAGGCTTCCTGCTCTTCCGCCTGCCGGACCGCGCCGCGGAACTCCTTCAGCTTTGCTTCCGGCAGGAAGGTGTTCAGATCAATGCCGTCCAGATATTCCCGGTAGGTTTCGCTCATCTGCTCCAGCACCGCGTTTGCGGATACCGGCTGCAAATATTTCAGGATCAGCGGCCGCCCCTTCTCTCCCAGTCGTTCGGTAAGGTAGGTAGGATTGAACATGGAGAGAAATGTCTCTTTGTCGCAGAATATCCGGTCAATATCGCCCTGCCGGACGGTATAACCGTCCAGCAGAAGCGCCGTTTTATCGCCGCTGCGATTGCGGATCAGGGTGTGCGTTGTCCCATTTTGGTCGGTAAAGTCAAGCTGCACCTGCGTTCCGGCAGCCTTTTCGTTCATCAGCCGTTCGATTTTCTGTTCCCCGTAGTAGGAAACGCCGTACAGCGCATAGCAGATGCCATGCGCCATAGTGGTTTTCCCGGTGCCGTTGTGCCCGGTGATATAGCTGATATCGCCGAAGGTGTAGCTTTGCGGGGCCTTGTGATTGCGGAAATCGGTAAAGGTAACGCCTTTGATTTTCATAGCGGTGATCTGTTCCATGCGGTTTCCCCCCTTTAATTCCACAGCAGCTGTCCGCTGATATTCAGTTCACTCAATTCCTGCGGGGACGAAGTAGCCGCCGCCAGGCTGAGCATTTCCTTGTAGGACTGGGTATCCGGCCGCAGAAGGCTGTATTCCCAAAGCTGGTTGTCGAATTCGCCCACCAGCTGCCACCGGCTGTAACCCGATACCTGGATTTCCGTGCGCATGATGTTGTAAAGAATGTACCCGTCAGCGATCCGGTAAGGGAAGCTGTTCCGAAAATTCTCAATCGCTTCGCACTTTTTGCGCAGAAGCTCCGTTTCAGAAGCTGGGGCGGATCCCTTTGCTGTTTCAGGCCGGAATACGGAAATTTTTGCCTTCAGTTCATCCATCTGGAATTGCAGAGCCCGCAGTTCCTTTTGGCTGGCTTGCAGCTTCTGATCGGTCTCTTGCTGTTTTACCTTGGCAGCCTCCAGCTCTTCCTCCTTTTTCACAAGGAGACCGCCCTTCAGCTGCTCGGAAACATGCTCATACGAATTGATCATGAGAACCAGGAGTACGCACAGCCCGGCCAGCAGAAGCATGATAAAGCTGTATTTTGTCATGTAGGGCAGGCTGCTTTCGCACACCAGCACGCCGGAAAGCGCGGCAAGCACGCAAACCGCCGGAACAGCGGCCAGGAAAAGGAATTTGGTTTTTGGGGTTTTCATTGTTTACAAGTCCTTTCGTTATGGATTGGAGGCGCCGGCCATTACACTGGCGCCTCTGTTTGCTACAAAAATACGGTTTTGAGATTTATGCCGCTATCTGATAACTCTCCACAATGTTGTATTCGCCGACAATTGGCGAGTTTTTCGTGGTAATTTTCAGATCGCGGATGCTTTGCCCGGCTTTCAGCGGAGCCTCGCCCCGGATATATCCTGTTACGGATTCCCCTGTAGGCTTCTGCACGGTGATCAATGTCTGCGCTCCGCTGCCGCCTCTGGAAATCTGGAGCTTGGTGACAGTCCAGGAATCCTTCGCCGCGGGCGGCGTTTGCTGGGGAAACCGCTCTGTGCCGGTTTTGTCTGCTTCGGCGGCGCCGTTTGGGGAGCAGGCGCGGTTTTAGGCTGTACTGCCGGAGCCGCCTGCTGTTTTCCTGCCGCCGGATTGCCCGCGGACAGAAGCTGCCGCACGAACTGGTTGTACTGTTTTATCAATATGGGAAGCTGATCGTCCGGGATGTATTTCCCATCTTTTAAGGGAACCCAAAGGTTTTTCAGATCGTACAAGTACCGGCCGACGCCCCACATAGAGGCCGCGCGCTTGAAGGCGTTGGAAAGGCCGCCTTTGACGGGCTCAATATCGGTATTGCCGGCCCCGTTGCTCTTGGTGATCCATTCCCCGCGGTCCGGGTAATAGATACTCAGCTCACAAACCTGTGTGGTCGAAGCGTTGTCCTTTCCCTGGACGGTACAGAAACGGTTCTGCCAGTTTTCCCGGCCAAGCACAGCGTCCAAGCGGTCCTGGATCGCCCGGGAATCTACGTAAGCGGCTACCTGGCCTTTTGATTTGTCCTTTGTGGTGTGGAGCACACGCCACTCGATCTCGTTCGCGGTAAAAGGGTACTGTAATGCCGCCGCCTGTTCGTTTGTCATTTTGGTTCCTCCCATCGTTAAATAAAGTCCTTCAGCGTTGTATTCGGCATGGGGACAAGCACATGATCGTAATAATACCGCCGGTCCTTGTCCCGCAGATGCTCCAGCAGATCTCGATGTCCCATTTTCAGCCGGTTGCCGCGTTCCTGATAAAAGTCGTCGTTGTCCGGCAGGGACAGGATATAGTAGGGAAGGTTCGCGAGCTGCTGGAGGGATTGAATGTGCGGAAGCGAGTTGGAGCCGGTACACATGGCAAAGCGGCTCACGTTGGAAAAAGGATAAACAAACATCCGGGTGTCGGGCGTCAGCTTTCCTAAATCCGGCACGCCGATATTGATACCGGAAATCCGGCCGCTGTCCTCAATACGGAAGCCGAAAAGCAGCCTGGGCAGCGGAAAGTCCGGATACTCGGTGTTCATATAGGTCACCGTTGCTCGTTCGTCCGGGAATTCCAAAACGGCATAGCGCCGTTCATTGTCCGAATCCATCGTAACGCTTAGAGCGTTCGCCGGAAGCAAGCCTGTCGTCAGGCGGACGCCGGCAAGGCTCCGGCTGATACAGTCGGTCAGCGTTTCCACTGAAATGACCTTTGTGCGTTTCTGTCCGTTCTCAAAAAACTCTAAACGGATACTTTTGTCCTCGCAAATCCGCAGGATCATCTCATCGTTTTTCATGCCGCTTTCCTTTCCGCAGCCTGAGAAACTTCCGTAAGATAAAGAGTCTTCATTTGGGAAGATTGCAGTTCTTTCTTCAGTTTTTCCAGAGCCTGCATATAATAGGTTCGGATGTTGTAAAGCGATTCCACCAGCTGTACCGGCTGGTAAAATTCAATGCTGGTGAATACGGCAAGGCACGGCCATTTTTTCTTAGTGGCCTTTTTCGGCGTAAACAGGCGCCAATCGATACAATAGCTGTCGATCCCGTTCATTTCCTGGTTTACAAAATTGGCCGCTTCCCTGACATATGGATTGTTCTGGAAAGAAACGCGGTTTCTCCTGCCGTATTCCCGGCAAAGGCGGTAAAATTCCTCCATGCCGGGAAAACAAAATTTCTGGATATAAGTGTCGCAATCATCCACATCGGCACTGATACTGTCGGCAACATTACCCAGGGCGTCATAGCAGACAACTGGGAAATCATCACCGTACAGCGATTCACCAGCAATAAAACCGGTGTGGTCGTAGCGGATTTTTTCGATCGCCAGTATTCCCAGCAGATCATCCATATACAAATCCGGGGATTCAAACATACCGGGCACCTCCTTACAGGAACGCCGTCCGCCGGCAGACAGGCGGGGCCCCGCAGCAGACGTCGTAATAATTCCTGAGACGGGAAAACTCTTGGGAATAACCGGTGTAATTGTCGGTATAGAAATCAAAAATTGTGCCGATGTCTTCCCGGTCAAACCGGTCCATATCCAGGCTGCCGGTGTTGACTTCCGCGCCGTTCATCAAAGGAATGAGTACGTTATCAAACAGATAACGCGCCCCGACGCTGAGGCCGGCCGTGGGATCTGCAAACCGCCCGCTTTCATCTTCGGTATTCCGCAGCAGCTCCATCAGCCTTGAAATGATGATTGTCCGGCTCATACGCTTTCACGCTCCCATCGGATGGTGGTTTTGGAATCTGCCAGATCGGTTTCAAGACGGAATAATCGGCAGTTCCCGGAAAGATACAGGGAATGGACAACCCCGCGGCCGTTTTGCAGGCTCCGGTTGTTCTCCGCCCACTCCTGTTCTGTGACGCCTCCCCAGTCGCCGTTCTGATGGCGGACCAGCGCTATCTTCTGGTCGTAAAGGGGGATATCCTCCGCCGTTCCGGACAGAGTAATCTCGCCGGCGTCAAAACGTATACCCAGGATAGGCGGGCGCCCATCCGGTTGTCCCGACAGGCGCTTGAGGCGCACCGCGAGTTCTTCCCGCTTAGCGGAAAGCCGGATAAACCGCTGATATGGGTTTTCCAGCAGCATGGTTGCCCGCCGGCTGTTCTGGATATCCAGGAGCACCTGTTTTTTGGCCCAGCGCACAGCACATCCGGCTGCCCGCAGGCGCAGCTTCGTCCACCAGTAAGAAAAACGGTTCATGAGCAAAATCCTTTCTATTTGATTTTTAAGCTCAGGCAGCCCGCATCAGCGGGCTGTTCAGGGCTTTGGTTTGGATTTGGTTGATAAGTTCGCTTATTTGTCCGGCGCTTAAGCCAAGCCGCGCGCGGATCTCGGATTTCGCGTATCCCTGCATCAGCAAGCGCACGATCTCCCGCTCGGTCTGTTCAAAGCTCTCCAGCATTTCCCGGACGCGCATGGCCTCCAGCGTTTCCTCCGCGTAATCCCTTGCGTCGGAAATCAATTCTTCCAAAGCAAGGGCGCTGTGATAGGGCTCGTGTATGCACAAAACGGTTGCCCGGTTTTTGAGGCGTGCTTTCGACCTTTGATAGTTGGCAAAGCAGGAATTCATCGCGTGCCACGCAAGCGTGGTAAAGGAATACTGCTTCCGCAGCTCCTCCCGCCGGAAATACTTTTTTACGCCGTTCAGATAGCCAAAGGCCACCACGTCATAGTATTCGTCCTCGGGCAGTCCCTTCCGGCTTAAAAACCGGAAGATCAGGCTGTGGTTTTCGGCCGCGAAGGCGCTTTCCTGTTCGGTTAATGTTTCGATTTGCTTTTTCATGGTCGTTTAAGTCCTTTCTGTTTTTGTTTAACCCAGGGATCGGTACCCTTGGGGCGTCAGGATATTGAAAACCAGTTTGTTGGACGTGATCTCCCGTATCTCCATTTTCCCGCAGGCGTTTTCTTCCCCGATTTTGGTTTTTGTTTCTTTGACAATCCGCCCTTTGATCACATGGGGCGTGTCGCATTCCACCAGCCCGTTCATCATCCCGCTGGCTCCGACGAGCCCGATCTGGGAAACGTTCAGCGGCAGTAACGGCTGGCGGGGACGGTTGTCCAGCGCCCGGTTTTCAAACAGGCGGTCAATGCTTTTGGATTTTTTCAGATGTACGGCCAGCTCCATCACATTGAATTTTTCGCCCTTGAACATTTCCACCGGCTTTTCCACAGCAGGAAGGGAATATGCCTGATCCGGCAGCTCCGTCAGCGGCTGGAGGTTTTCCGGCGACAGCATAAATTCGGACAGGCGCCGCGCTTTTTGGGGTTCCTCCCTCCGGGGCCGCTTGACCCCAAGGAAAACAACCTGCTTAAAACGTTCAAACTCCTTATCCATAAAGCGGAACACCTGAAGATTGTCGAAGTTTTCGCACAGGGCAAGGCAGATGTCGGGTGTGGCGCGGTAATAAGGAATGATGTAAATCAGCAGGCCGCCGTCCATAAGCAGGCGCATACTGTCCGCCAGGAACGCCTTTTCCTGCCGCCGGTGTCCGGATTCGGATACGACGGAAAGATACGGAGGATTCAGGAATACACATTGGAAGGCGCCGGAGCTGATCCGGGAATGAAAAAAGCTTCCAAAACCAATGCGTTTCAGGTGGTTCTGCGCTTCCTCTGCGCGTATTTCGTCCAATTCGACGCCGTAGGTCACGGCTTTTTCCCCGTCTGCCAGAGTTTCAAGCGCCAGCCCTTCCCCGCAGCACGGATCGAGAATATTGACCGCGCTTTCCGGGAATATCACGGCTTTTCTGATCATTTGCACATGCTCCAGATCGGTTGGGTAATATCCCATCCGGACCCGGTTCATCAAACGTCCTAAAGTGGCCGTGTCAATGGTCTCGCCCACCGGCAGCATATCCTCATACATTTTCAGCGCGGCGCAAAGGCCGGCATAATTTCGGGTTCCAAGATAGTCGTACCTTTTTAAAACGCCGTACAGCTTGCGGGTGGTTTCGATCAGGTTCTGGTCGCCATATTCGTTCAGCTGCTGGATCAGCTTGGGAAACTCCTCCCACAGCCGTCCGACCATTTTTTGCAGGTCGATAATCGCGTCCCGTTCCCATTTCAGGCCGGATCCTTTGTATTTGTCGTACCGCGCCCGCGCCTTTGGCAGCTGCTCCCGCAGCCGTCCGATGGTCTGCCGGGACGCGGCGGTTTCCGCAAGGCAGAAACAGGTTTGCGTTTCTTCACTCATGGCCGGCGTCCTCCAACGGGAAATGTTCGACATAAATGTGCGCAGCACCAAGTTTTTTCTTATGTGCCCAATAGGTTACAGCCGTTTCGCAAAGCCTGCTGTCGGGAAGCTCTTTCCCATCCTTTGGTTCTATGGTCAGCCTGAGTTCATCCGGAATCTTTTCTATATCCGGACCGACTGGCGTAATCTGAAGATTATGGATGATCTGATGGAATGCGCCCATAGCCGCGCTTTCATCGCTGTAATACCGTTGAACCTCCAGCTTTACGGGAGCGATGGTTCCGGCTTCTGATATAAGTGCAGTCCGGAATACCCGTGTCCCAACCTGAAAACGGGGCATATACAGGACGGTTGACAGAATATGCGGCAGGCTGTCCTCTGTGAGGTTTCCCACACAGAATTCCTCCTGGCTTCGGTAGCTCAGATCCGCATTCAGCAGTACGCCGCCCTTTGCGTTCACATAGACGGTATCTCCGCAGGTAAAATGGAGCCCCTTAAAATCAGCGTCATAAATGCTTCCCTTGATCGGGATTTCCGATTGTCCAATTCCATTTTCCTTCGCCCGTCCTTCCGTCAGAATGGGATAAGGCAGATCGCTTCCGTATTCAAATACCGGACGGTAAAACGGCAGCGCACGATAACGCTCCATTACGGCCGGGTCTGCCGGCTCGTGATATGGGTCGATTGTGGCGGTAAGCGCGCAGTGCTCCGGATGTTTGCAGTAATCATATAGCCCGCACAGAGCATCGGCAAACGGCTGAGAATAGATTCTTGCGTTGGTTGCGCAAAAGAAGCTGTGAATGGAGCATTTCCACACTCTTGCCCGGTACAGAATTTGTTGGATCACATACGGAGCAAGCGATGGTTCGCCGCCGGTCAGTACCAGATGGTCGATCTGCCGGACGTCTTCAAAAATACGGTCAATCACCGCGTAATCCATCGACAGTTCTTCAGCGTCGCCCCGCATACAGTGCGGACACGCCATATTGCATTTCCGGGTCGCCTCCAAAAGAAGGTGCTTCAAATGTAAAAGCAAAATGATTCCTCCTAATAAAAAATGCTGTGTTTTTAACACAGCATTTTGATGATTTATCCTACCGCCTGTATATGCTGGGAATTGATCCGTTTCCGGATACTTCCCGGGTACATGTCGGTGAGGACTTTTTGAAGCAGGGAAACATACTGCGGAAAAGACCGCTTGGCAAATCCGGGATATTCACAATCCTCGGGAATCACGGCGTACACAGCCACATAACCGTCGGCGTCGTCCGCGATAATGTCCACATGCCGGTTTCGCAGTACCACATACCGGCTTTGGCCGGCACCGCAGGGTTTCCATGCGCATATTTTTTCCAGCGTCTTTTCCCGGTAAGAGAGCTTAACGCTGAGCGTATTGATAAATTTCTCCCAGTCGTCATACGGATCGCCTGTATATACGGCCTCCGCTTCGATATAGAATCCGTCGCAGGCCGCCAGGTTCTCATAAGCGGGAGGAAGCCAGTAACCACGTCCCATCAGGCAGCCCTCCTTCCAAAGCGCCGGGGACGGCGTTCTGTTGTTTTAGGGACAGCCTTGTCCGCAAGTTCGCGCATCACCGGCGGGAAATCGCTGTTATAAAAATGAACGTTGGAATACATGGTTCTCCGTTTTCCATCCGCCAGGATCTCCTCGACCCGCACGGCCCGTACCACTTCACTTTGCCCGTTCCGGCTCTCCGTATGTTCGTTCCGGTAGATGATAAAATGTTGTTTCTTCATTTTCGATTTCCTTTCTGTCAGGCGGCTTTAACAGCCGGCCTTGCGATTCTTTTTCTTGGTTTTACCATTTCCGCCCGCATATTGATCTGGCGGGAGGAAAACGTGACATACCTGGTTTTCAATTCTCCGCAGATCAGCAGGTCGTACAAAAACGAAACTACGGCGGTGGCCGCCGTGAGGTTCGCCGTGACTGACTGGGGTGCGGAAACCGCCCGTTCCGCGCAGGACAGCTCCGACGGGAATTTGTCTTCATCATCCAATATATCCGGATAAAGCGAGCAGACCGGTTTATATGTTGTACGCCCGTTTTGACGGACGCCGCATACCACCTGTCCCGTGTGCTCCCCGTTGCCGGAGTCTATGTAGATGAGATCTTTTTGTTTGGCGAAAACGGCATGGCACAGCTTTCGGGATTTGTTGTTGTCCACACATCCGAGCAAAATTACCCGCTGTGTTTCCGGGATACCCTGATAGCTGCTCTTGAAAAAATCCGGGACAGTAAGCTGGAACAGTTTTTCCTCGCTTTCCACAAAGCGCGGGATATATTCGCATTCGATGCCGAAAGCAGCGGAATAGCGTTCTGCCAGTACCTGCGCTTTATTTCTGCCGACGTCCTGTTCCACAAAGTTTTGACGGATTAAATTCTTTTCCTCCACCACGTCGCCGTCGCACACAAGAATCCGCATAGAACGCTCAGCGGCAAAGCTGATCCGGTACAAATGCGGGATTACATAGCCTCCGGTACCTCCGGCGCCGATGATGATAACCTTGACAGGCGCTGTTTTGGGGTACTTCATTCCCTGTTTTCCCTCCTTTCAGGAGGCGTACAGCTTTCCGGAAGTTCCGGGCAAGCCCGTACAGAAAGCAGGTCGATTTTTTCATCCCAGATCGAAGGATACGGATATGCCTTAAACGAGGTCTCAAAAACGTCCTGCGGTTTTAGGCAGATGAATTTTCCGGCGCAGCTTGCCCGCACAGTAATGTCCGGGAACACCTTGTCCAGCCTTCCCACGACGGCATACAGCCTTGTCGCTTTTTCATCGTCGTCATCAACGGGAGAAAACTTTGCCGGCATGGTATTGTGGGAATGAATATCCATAACATGGATCATGTGCTCAGGGTACTCTTCCTCCATCACCGAACGGACGCTTACATGTGTCAATTCCTGCCGGGGCACCCGGATAGCGTACTTGCGGCGGACGGTATCATACAGGATATGCACGAGTGCCTCCAGTTCAAAGCGGTCCGACAGCTTCTGAAAAAAGTTAATAATGAACATCAGGATGTGCATAGGGATTTTGGGAAGCGCCATCTCGAAACCGCTGTGTGCCTCTGGAAGCTCCGGCAGAAAATCTGCCGGAGCCGTAAAGGTCCCTATAGGGGTTTTACGCATTTCATAGATTTTGCCATCCCTTGCGGGAAGAATAATAATCGGTTTGTCGCTTGCCTGAGCATCGGCGGCAGTAAGGCAGCATTCCTTATACGAAGGCATCCGTACCGTTTCGCCTTTGCTCTGCGCCGTTACACGGGGCTTTACCAAGCATTCCGGCTGCTTTTCCGCATCCGTTTTTGCCTTCTTAACTCCGTCAAGGAACGCTTTGGATTTCTCGATTTCCGCTTTGACGTCGTACACCTTGTCGGAGCCGGGGTTGCTGATCGTTTTTGTAACCTTTCCATAGGCGACACTCCAGGATACCTTCTTGGATTCGGACAGTTCCGGAAAATCCGTCTCGTATTTCAGCCGAAGGTCCTCAAAGGTACATTCCCGGTCATCAATGGGATCTTTCGCTTTCCCATAGGAAAAGATTGCCGCTTTCTCCGCAATGCTTGCTGTCAGGCGCTCATCGCTTTTCGCTTTTGCCTTTTTCAGCGCGGCGGTAAAGGGGTCCTCCTCCTGCGTTTGTGGCGCCTGCTGCGGGGCAGCCGGGGTTTGAGCCAATGCCGTTTCAAAAAGGCTGGCCTGCTTCTGATCTGGCCGCTGAACGACCTGAGAAGATTCGGGTTCTTCCGGCTTAATCTCCTCAAATTCTGGATTGTCAGCAACCGAATTTCCTTCCTGCGCCGACTCTGTCCCCGCTGCTTCTTGCGTGGGATTTTTCTCCTCCGCTGGTCTTTCGTCAGCTGTTTCTTCCGAAACAGGGAACGGGAAGTCAGCGAACAGATCGTTTTCCTCCTCTGCTCCATTGAGGAAATCATTCAGGGGATTGTTTGTGCTTTCACTCATGTTGGGTTCGTCCTTTCCTTTTTATTTGTAAAACAGAAAAAGGCCGGCTCCCAACTCTTGCGAGTGAAAGCCGGCCTTCTCTGTAATTACCGGTTGGATTTCTAAGTGTGGAAAATTCCCGCCATTGGACGGGAAACAAAAAAAGCCGGAATTATCTTATACAGATAATTCCGACCTCGTATCTCATACCAAAGCCCCGAAATAGGGACAGTTGCTCATACCTAATAACAGAATTGATTATACTATATTTTGTGCTTTCTGTCAAGAAAAACGCTATATATATAAATTCATTCTTAAAATCTTTCGGACAAAAATATTTTTTCAAAAACGGCTTCTAATATTTGACAAACCATTTTTTCATCGCTTATACTATAGGCAAGTCCTTTCTTGAGGGGTGCGGTAATGGGATTGGCCGCGCCCCTTATTTTATTAAAAAATTGCCAGTTGCTTTGCACTCCAAAGGGGATTTATCATATCTGAGCCCCTTGAATACGGGCTGCCGCAGGGAGCCGGAATCTGTTTTCATCATATACTTCATAACGCATACCAGAGCGGGGGAGAGCCAAACGGCGTTCTCATTTCCGTGGCCTTCAATCACTGGCATGGGAGGGGAAATAAACAATCTCCCTGCCGGCGGTCTTCTGCTCGATCAAAGCCTTCAGCCGTTCCTGAGATATTATAGTGCAGGCTGGAATTCTTGTTCCATGGAATTAATGAGGATTTTAGCCATAGTAAGTTCCGCTTCGTTTACTGCCGGATGAGTGTACTCTTTAGGAAGCTCTTTGATTTCGTCAGCGTAAAACATGGTTTCTATCAGGATACCGTCATCGGTTGGAATGACAGCAAGAAGCATTTCCTTTTGCCCCATTACGGTTTTCGCAACCGCGATTTTGTTTGGCCTGCTGCAGAAGTTCAAAAGCCTTACCACCGCCAGTTTCCGGCACTGTATGGTAGGTTTTATCGTAATAAATGGGGATGGATCGAACTTAAATCATTAAAATGCAGAATTTGAATAGGCCGATCCTTTTCAGCTTTAATCTTTTCAAAATCATCACCGGTAACAATCACATGTTTGTCCTTGTCATATTCAAAGCCCTTAACAATATCTTTGTTTGTAATTTCCTTGCCGCGTCCTGGGTAGCCGATAAGGCGAGGGGAATATGAACCAGGCCGAAAGAAATAGATCCTTTGTGGGACGCAGCCATTTGATACACCTCGCTTGTTTTTAGTTAGGTTTTCCGAGAATGTTTAGATTATCTTTTTCCGGCAGAGGATACACAGGGAGATACCGGCCGTCTTCCGATGTATGGAGAATGCGACAGCGGTCAAGATATTTTCCATTTTTATCATAAAGTTCGAAGATAAACTCCTCCTGATTCTCAAACATAAAAGCACCTGCCTTTAAGAATAGCTTATCCAAAGGCAGGTGCTTTAGAGAAACAGGAAAACATTACTGCTTCACAAGTGCAAACACATGTTCTATAATTAAAATGCAAAAAGAGAATGTGCGTTTGTGCTTATGGGCTTATTTATGGAAAGAATCATTTTACACAGCGACTGCAACAGCTTCTATGCTTCGGTGGAATGTCTGCATCATCCGGAAATCAGAGAGAAACCAGTGGCGGTAGGCGGAGATATCGAGCAACGGCATGGTATCATTTTGGCGAAGAATCAGCTTGCCAAACAGTTTCATGTTTCTACCGGAGAAGCCATTTGGCAGGCAA